>Ga0187892_10000098_pt1 | contig 200722 bp, 154 predicted proteins | sample MA1701073metaG_FD_139345 | JGI IMG/M metagenome (GOLD analysis project Ga0187892, IMG submission 139345) | Bio-ooze microbial communities from a basaltic lava cave in the Kipuka Kanohina Cave System on the Island of Hawaii, USA - MA170107-3 metaG ... | reverse complement strand
TGGAAGCCATCGATCTCAAGCCGCATACGACGCATCCACAGTGGAACTACACGATCGGCGCTCGAATCCAGAGTCGTCGCCAATATGGCGAAAAGTAAAAGTTATTGTTTGAAGCCGCCTAACTGATCCGCACACAGCTCGACGGACAATTTGCTGCTTGCTGGGTATCGATAGTCGACGCCCCCTGAACCGGAATGACATTCGGGTTCCAATTCAACGGGTTGAACCAGCTCGTGTCCGCCCCGCCTCCGGCGTCCCATGGCTGCGCCTGCGCTCCAATAGCACAGACTCCGCACAGGAGCAGTGTCACAACTCGTCTCAACAACATACGTGACTCTCCTTTCGTTTCGGTCGGAATCGACCGGCGCACCCTGCGCACAGGATGATCAGTGCCGCGCCGCTCGGCTCTGGAATCGAAAAGCGGTAGATTCCCTTGGAGCCGTCCGTGAACGCCACGGTCAGCGCGAATGATCCATCATCGTTGAATGCCTGGCCGAGACCATCGCTGCCAGACGTAGGTACGAATACGAGGGCCCCAGCGCCGGCGGCAATCGTGCGGCCATCAAATAGTTCGCCGGTTCTCAGAACGAGATCCCAGGTGAATGACTGCGACTCGCGGAACCACAAGGCATAGTCGTTCGCGGGCGTTACATCCGCTCCCGAGACGAAGCCGCTTAGTAACAGGTCTCCGGTGTCGTTGGTCGCGAGTATCGGGCGGAAGAATGGGTTAGTAGTGAACGCAACCGTAGTACCATCCGACATTCCTGGGGCCGGATCCCCTTCGCGTATGACGACGCTTACATCGTCGAGATCGCCCCACCAGAACGCTTCATCCGACTCTGGTGTAACGCCCGGACCGCTGAACTGAGCTCGATACCAAACCCTGTGCCCGTCGCTGATGTTGGCTGAATCTAACAGACTGATAGTCGTTCCTTCAGGCAGGCCGGGCGCAGGATCGCCGTTCCTGATGAGCGGGAGAGGCGCCTCGCGCGGTCCTGCCCAAACTCCTGTGGCGTTGGCCGGCGTGATGCCAGGCCCTTGAACGACGCCGAAGAAGAGGATCTCGCCGTCCGTATTCTGCCCCGGCCGATTACTGAAGTTCAGGAAAGTGACGCCGTCGGGCATGCCTGGCGCGGGATCGCCCTCACGAACGACGATTTGCAGGTCGCCCGGCCCGCCCACGAACATGGCGTAGTGGTTGGTGATGTCGATGCCGGGGCCTTCCATGAAGGACGAGAAGCCCGCCCAGCCAAGGTCGTTGTACGACAGGTCGAAGATGCCTCCAGCGAATGTCGCGCCCGGAATCTGGGGAACCTGGCTATCGCATTGGAGCAGCGTTGACAAGGCCGACGCAGGGCCAGCGGCGATCGTGTCGCAATTCGGGGGCGAGCCGCGCGGATTGGAAACGTCCTGACCAAAGAGTACGTGTCCGAAACCGTTCGCGCGGAACACTCCGCTGATGCCCATCGTTGTTCCTTGTGCGCCGCCGACAGCAGGTAGGCCGGTCCCGGCGACAACGGCCAGTGCGTCCGGCGACCCGACATAGAGTGCGGAGCCGCCGCTGCCCTGGACGCCGACAAAGGTCCGGGTGACGATGGTGCCAGTTTCCGCCAGCACGTACTGCCAAGCCGGGAAGATGGCCCAATCGGGCTGAGGGAATCCGGCGGGCTCGCCTTCAATCTGGACCGGGACGACCGTTCCGGGACCGCCATAGAAGATGCCGCCCTGCGTATCGAAGTGCCCTGGCCCGGTTTGCCAGCCGCCCGCAAACAGGACGTTACCCGCGTTGTCGATTTGCGGCTGGTTAAACCCAAACCCGGTAAACGTGAAGCCGGGCATGCCGGGCACGGGGTCGCCACTGCGGACGATCGTCTCAACGATCCACGATGTCTGGCCCAGACAAATGGGCGTACGAAGCAAACATGCGGCCGTTGCCACACCAACCGTGGCGCTGACGGTCCTGACGAACTCCTTCCGGATAATGGATTCTCTCCCGTTGCACTTACCCCATTTTCACAGTTTTCACCTTTCCGGCGCGCGGCCGGCTTCGGTGTGGCGAGCTGCATCGGATGGTGATTTGGGCAGTAGCCGAGTCCGCGCGCCATCGGCTCGGCCGTAATATAGGTAGACCAGGCACATTGGACGCACACGAGCCGGCGCAGTGCCGGCCGCCGGGACTTGTTCTTCGCCCTAGACCGCTCCAGCTTTGCGTGTGGATAAGATCCCAAATTAACACACACGTCGCTTAAGCGGCGCGCCAGGTCGGCCCCCGGTTGGAACTCGCCGGCGTCGCGGACGAATCCGAGCCGTTCGGCCAGGCGCGCGAAGCGTGCGTCGTCGCGGTGCGGCCGGCCGAAACGGTCGAGGTGCGCGTCGATCAGTTCGAGCAGCAGGACGGCCGCGACTCGCCGGCCGTTGTCGAGTTCCGGGGCGATGAAGATTTCGGCGGTGCCGTCGGCCGACGAGCGGCTCGAGTACGACTCTGCCAAGCGATACTTCCCGGATGCTTCACGGTGCGGGCCGGCAGCACGGCTCGAGGCAGTGTCAGGCGGGGCGGGATGGGCAGCCGCAGCGCGCACGTCGGTTGTCGTCTCCTGCGGCGAGCGGCGGCCACGCGAGCGTGTCGGCCCGCAGGCCACGCGGATGCGAGCCGGCAACGTCACGCGGAGGCGCGAGAACAGCAATCGAAGCGCCCGCAGGCAGCGCGTCAGCCACTCCTCGCGGTTCATCGCACCCCCCCCCGCGGCTGCGCGCAGCGACGCCTTGCGAGCAGCTTCCGAAGTTCACACAGCAAAGTTCAGAGGCCATGGTCGGGTCTGCCACAGCTCTCATCCGGTAATGCGGGTGCCTCCATACTGAATTGCCTGTATTTTAACGGAGTGAAGCTATCGTTGTCAACGTTAAGATTGCGCTAAATGGCTGACCCTCCGCGCCGCAGGAAACTACGTCGCGCTGAACGCTGCGGCCGGTGCGATGTCGGCTGGCGCGGCCGCGCGGGAATCGGCGTTCTTGGTGAGAAATGGGGGTCAGATAGAGCTCAGGACGGCGTCGCGGACGGCGGACGCCGGCTGGCTGGTGTCGATTCGAACGTGCTGGCTGTCCGGGAGCTCTCCGACCGGATCGAAGCGGGCGCGGATCTCGGCGAGCTGGGCGATGGTGGCGTCGGAGGCGGCGTCGGGAACGTGGAGGCGGTGCGTCAGGCGCTGGCGGAGCACGTCGTCGGGGCAGACGCATTCGATGAGCGTGAACGGCGTCGAGGCATGTTCGGCCAGCTCGCGGATGCGGCGGCGATCCGCCCTGGCGCCAAACGTGGCGTCGGCCACGACGGACCGGCCGTCGCGGACCGCCTCCTCGGTGCGCTTGAGCAGTACGTCGTAGGTGTGCCGCGTCATGGCATCGCCGTACAAGTCGACGCCGCCGGCCGGCTGGCCGAGGCCGAGTTCTTTGCGAATCACGTCGGAGCGCAGCCAGACGTAGCCAAGCCGCTCGCTGAGGATGGCGGCGACCGTGCTCTTGCCCGAGCCGGGCAGACCGCACAGCGCCACGATTCTCGGTTGGGCCAGGCCGCGGGCCGTCCAGACCGTCTCGGTGAGCTCGCGCTGGGCGCGCGTCTGCCACGCGGCTCGCTCCGGTTCCGAGAGGTCGCCGGCCGCAGCCGCCGTTGCGGCGACCTTCGCCCGGACCCAGCCGCGGAGCACGCGATAGAAGCCGAGTACAGTCCGGAATCCGTGCGTCGGCTCGACCGTCTCCAGCCGCGCCAGCGCCGCGACCGCCAGCTCGTATTGCCGGGCCGCCAGCAGGTCATTGATGAGGAAGGCGATGTCCGATGCTATGTCGACGTAGCGGAGCCGATCGTTGAATTCCAGGCGATCGATGATGACCGGCCGATCGAGCATGTAGATATGCTCGGCCCGCAGGTCGCCGTGACCGTCGACTGCGGCCCCGGCCGATGCCCGGCTGGTGAACGATGCGGCGTGATCGTGCAGGAACTGGCGAAGCGCCGCGTTGATGCGGGCCGCGTCGTCACGCGGGATCAGCGCTGCGGGCAAGTCGTCGACATCGGCCAGATTGTCGTCAATCAGCCGCTCGAGCGCCGCCGGCATGGCCGCTTCGGTGATCTGAGGCGAGCGGTCAGCCGTGCGATAGAAGTCGATCAACGTGTCGCACAGGCACTCGACATGCGCGAACGAGACCTGGTCGCAATCCAGGAGAGCAGCCAGTGTCCGGTCGGCCGGCAAGCGCTGCATCTGGACGGCGTAATCGACCGGTGGGCCTGTGCCGTTCCACGTGAAGCCGTCCGGCGCGCGCGTGATGGCCAGCACGCCCAGGTGGACGCCGGGAGCGAGCGGGCGATTGAGCTCGACCTCGCGCAGGCAGTCGGCGCGGCGCCGCTCGAGCGTCGAGAAGTCGACATACGAGAACCGCACCGGTCGCCGGAGCTTGTAGACGAAGTCGCCCGCCAGCGCCACCAGCGAAATGTGCGTGGACACGAATTCGACTGATCGGCACGGATGCGGGTACGCGTCGGGCCGGGCCAGCCAGGCGGCCAGCTCGGGATCGACGGCTGCGGTGTGGTTGTGCTCCGCGGGCGTGGGCATGGCCGTCCCGGATTGTCGGCGATCACTTCCGTGCAGGCCAGCGGCGGCGCATGCTGGGCCTCGGATCGCAGGCGGCGCCGCTCGTCCGGCGTCGGCCAGCGACTTCGACATCAGGATTGCGTCGGGTGCGGGACGTTCCGCGCAGCGTTGCGCGAAGCAGTGGGCAGCGACGGTTGGCCGACGCGGCGAGCTGAATTACACTGCGCGGAGTGCGGTTTCGCCTGCACAATCTGATCTTCATCGGTATGGCGAGCGGCGTGGTTGTCGGGCTGCTGCTGTGGTGGCTGCGCGAGCGGGCGGTCGATGCCGGCCGACCCGAGCCGGCCGGCGTCCACATGGTGCTGTGGTGGCTCGACCTGCTCGGGCCGACCCTGTTCATGGGCGCGCTGAAGATGATCATCGCGCCGCTGATCCTGGCCAGCATCGTGGCCGGCGTGACCAGCCTGCCGAATATGCGCGAGCTGGGCTCGATCGGCTGGAAGACGTTGGCCTACTACGTCTGCACCACGACAATCGCCGTCGTGATCGGCTTGGCGCTCGTGTTGACCATTCGGCCGGGCAAGAAGGATGCGGCGCAAGAGCTGCGCGCCCGGCGCGTGGCGCAGCTCGAGCAGTACCGTCAGGAGTTTGAGCGCCAGACGGGCCAGCCGCCGGTCGACGAGCAGGGCTCGGTGCGTCCGGCGTACCTTGTCTGGCTGTTCGAGCAGGAGGGCGAGTCGGCGTCGCACGGCCGCGAAGCCGAGCGGTTTCGACGGTTGGCGGGCGCCCGCGACCGCACGGCCGGCGACATGTTCAAGGAGGACATCATTCAGCCGCTGCTAAGCAACCCGTTTGCGTCGCTGACCGAGTCCAATTCGCTGGGCATCATTTTTTTCGCGCTGCTCTTGGGCGTCGCGTGCCTGCTGGTCGGACCCGCCGCGGCGGGGCCGGTGATCGGCTTTTTCCAGGCGTTGAACGCCGTCATCCTGAAGATCACGCACTGGCTCATGTCGATCGCACCGCTGGCGATCGGCTGCATCATGGCCGGCCTGGTGGCCGAGAACGGGCCGGAGATTTTTCAGACGCTCGGCTGGTATTGCGCAACCGTCATCGTCGGCATCATCGTACACGTGGGGCTGCTGGTGCTGATCGCCGCGACCGTCGCCAAGGTTCGGCCGCTCGATCTGTTTGGCGGCATCCGCGAAGCCTGGATGGTGGCGTTTACCACCCGCTCCAGCGCCGCCACGCTGCCGATCACCATCGCCAACGTCACCGAAAAGCTGAAGGTCTCGCCCAAGGTGGCCAACTTCACGCTGCCGCTGGGCGCCACCATGAACATGGACGGTACGGCGTTGTACGAGGGCGTGGCGGTCATCTTCCTGATCCAGATCTTCGGTGGGCTCGACGACGCCCAGATCACCATGACGGCCATGACCACGTTCCTGATCTTCATCACGGCCGTGCTGGCATCCGTCGGCGCCGCCGCGGTGCCGGACGCGGGTCTGGTGACGATGGTGCTGGTGGCCGGGGCCGTACACTTGCCGATCTACTACATCCCGCTGATCTTTGCGGTCGACGCGTTCCTCGACATGTTCCGCACCTCCACCAACGTGCTGGGCGACACGGTCGGCGCCTGCGTCGTGCATCGCCTGGAGCGCCCCCGGCTGGGCGACGCAGCTTAGCGCCGCCGTGCGCCGCAATGGCGACAACCGGCCGAGTCGCGAACGGGAGAGCCAACTCGACCCGCCACACCGAGCGGTCGACCCGCTTTGCTCCGATCAGAGCCCGCCGATCTTTTGATCAGGTCGGCCGTGCGGACGGAATGGCCCCACTCGTTACCAGGCAATGACCTTGACCATGTTGCCGGCGGCTCAGGAACGCCATTCCTGAACCCTGGAGCCTGCATGTTGGGTTCGTTTGGCGCCGGCGCTTCGTGACGGGCCCGGTCGGTTGCGGACCCGTCTTCTGGCCAGTCGCCGCCGGCTTGCCATACGGCGAAAACCGGCGCGAGGCGCAAAAGTTGTTGCTCATGCGTCCGTCCTTCCGTAATTCCGCGGCCGCGCCTTGCCCACTCCACCGCGGCCGATCTCCGACGTGGCGGCGAATGAACGGAGACTTGCGCGGATCCGTACGGCGCACGACCCGGCGTGACCGCACCGGGCCTTCACCTGTGATAACATGCGGGCTGATCGCTGTCGGAACTCGCGCCGCGCCGATGCGAGCGCTCGCGCCGCGGGCGAAAATGGAGCACCTGTCTCGCTTCCACTCCGCCGGCTCCGATCCGGGGCGCAAGATAGAATGGGGAGTGAGCCAGTGCGAATCTAATATCCGAGGGCAGACGCGGGCGGGCCGCTACTTGTCGTGCCTGATGATCCGATTTCCAGACGACAAGTGGTACCCGATCACCAGGCCGATGACCGACAGAGAGAAGACGCACTACCGCGAACGGAGACGACCATGACCAAGGACAAGTTTCCCCGCACCGATTCCCTCAAGGAACTGGTCGAGTTCTTCGACACGCACGACATGAGCGATTACGAGGATGAGTTCGAGACGGTCGAGGAGCCCCACTCGGCTCGGCCCAATCAGATCACGCTCGATCTGCCGACGCGACAGGCTGAAGCAGTCCGTGATCTGGCCAGTTCGAAGGGGCTCACGGAGACGGAGCTGGTCCGCGAATGGATTCTCGAGAAGATACACGCGACATAGGCCGCACCAGGCCCTGTGGCGGCCAGTGGCCTGACCGCGGATGAACGGGGATTCTCGCGGATCCGGCACCGCGGCCGCTTTGTCCGTAGCGGGCTCATTTTGATAACTTGCGGGGTGATCGGACAAGCGAGTGGTGAGTACGGTACTGAGTTCAGAGTGCCGGCGGGCCAAGTGGCGGATCAGAGGTTGCGGGGCAGGCGAGGATTTCAGATTTGCAGATTTCAGAATTCAGATTTCAAGTAGGCCGGGCAGGCCCTTGACTCGCCGCGTCTCGCTACGCGAAAACCGGCAGCAGCCGCCCGCCGAGGGTGGGTGCGGCGTGTCAAGGGTCGATCGACTGGCGGTGATTCAGGAAGTTCATACACTGTCGGGCAGGCATAGGGTCAACGTAACAGCGTTCGTGGAGTGGGTTCCCCGGGACGGCCGCTAGGCTTACGGATAAGGACGCTTGCGGCTGCGGGTTGCGAGCGTCGGTCAGGCCGTTCGCGAGTGTCTATGAGCCATGGAACAGCACCGTTTGCTCAATTGGAGCATTGGAACATTCGCCGTGCTCTGCATATTGGCGCGCTCATGGCTTGAGCGGCAGTTGCCAGCAGTCCACTGGATCTTTGTCGTGGCACCGATTATTCTTGGCGTGTGGGCAGCTGTCGTTGCTTGTCGACGCCTTCAGGGTTCCGCACCATCCCATGTGCCCGCACATCGCCGATTGGAAGTGGAAGACTACTTCAGAGTGTTCTTTGTACTTTGGGCGGGGCACTGGCCTCTTTCGGCGACCCACTTGCTCGGCTTCTGGCTATTCACGGCCAGCGCGGCGTTACTCCTCTGTGGTCTTATCACGGTGTCATGCGTCGACCTATTTCAGCGCAGGCAGTTCACTCCGCTGGCGATCGGTTGCGCAGTCTTCGCTTACTTCCTCCTCTCATGGGAGCGTCATCTTTACGTTCAACACTACGGCGTGCCCATCATTGGCCACTTCGTCGAGCGACCGGAGTATGACGCCCATTACTACGTTGAGGTCGAGCGCGACGGCTCCGATCGCAAGTATCGCGTGCTCGCGGACATTCACGTTGAGGGGCGCTCGGAGACCGAGGAGGTTGGCGAGGACAACTTTGGGCGGGGCATCTACGCAACCACAGCTTACCGGGACGTGTGGCTGCGGTGCCTTCACTTTCCAAACGGAGAGTCCGTTGCAATCCACGACCAGATGGAGCCTCTCCACTTGGGCGATTCGGTATTTGCGACGGACGCGCGTGGAAGGACGTGGTACGTGAAACTTTTGAATGAGTATGTTCACTAAATGGGCTAACAGCGCGAAGCAGCGTTGCCCAGGAGGCAATGCTTGGGTCAAGATTGTAGACCACGTTCACTTTATCTCGGAATATGCGAAGTTGAAGAAACTGACTTGCTGATGGCACACGGCGCGAAGAACGCTGAGTATGTTCCACCGCAGCAAGTCCGATTCGATCTTCGAGATTGAGAAGACAAACGACTGCTTCACAGATCTCGCCGGATCAAGTGTTTCTATCTCAAGCGACGCGGTGTAGTCTCCCGCCTCCCAATAGAAGGTCCGCTCGAGTTTCGTGAATGCGTCAACGTGCTGCGGGCTGGTACGAAATTCCTCGTAAATCTGCGGAAGTCGTCCCTGTAGCATCCCGTAAGCCTGGTACGGGTCCTCGATTTCTTTAAGCAATCTCGTTTGCTCTTCGGCCAATACCTTGCTCCACGCGTCGCGAAGCTCCTCTGCGGGTGCAGTCATCTCTAGCTGCGTCGCTCGATCGCAGTAGACGACCGTCATCCTGGCCGGGGATTTTTGCATTAGCATGAACCCACCAGCCAGTTCGAGCGTCGTGTCCTCCGGCTTTGCCAGGGAGAACGTAATCGGTCGAAATGCATGCCACCCGAAGGTGTGTGTGGCCCTGTCCCGTGATCGCTCAATCGACAGAGCCGCGGATTTGACGTAGATGTCGCGATCTCTGGCCCGGAATGTTCCGCTGAGATTTACGAGAGGACCGAAGACGCTGTAACCGATCTCAAGCCGTCCGGACGCGTGGAACTGGATAATCCCCGCCCAGAAGTGGCGCCGAATCAGCCAAATCAACCACGGCTGAAGGAGCGCGATTGTCGCAATTGCGAATGTCCCCCAAAGGCGAACGGCATCTGCCATTTGGTCCTCCTTCCCAGTGCCGCACATAGCTCGGCAGCCAAGGTTTACACGCGGGGTGCTGTACCGGCAAGGGGGCCGTGCGGTGATGCTGAGCCAATGGCGGCCGAGATTCTGGGTGGCGACCAGCGCCGCGCCGCGGGCCGCACAAGGCGCCGAGCAAAGCCGGAAACATGAGCCAGTCCCCGCGCGCCGGGATTCAGGCCGTTCTGAGACACCGCGCTAATCCAACAGCTCGACCGGGTCGCCCTTGCGCAGGGTGCCCTCCACCAGGACGGCGCCATAGACGCCGGCCGTGGCGTCGTCAGCCTGGGCGACTTGCCGGAGGATCTTGGGATCGGATTTGCCGGTATCGGGATCTAGCGTGATCATCTGGCAGCGCGGATCGCGCTCCAGAATCGAAATCACCGCTTTCGATCCGACGCGGAGTGATCGGCCGATGAGCGCCTGCTCGCCAAAGCCGCCGGCGGAGGGGAGATCGACGTAGACGTTGGCCCGGAAGCGTCGCTGGTCAAGCGCAGCGCCTAGCTCCTGGCTCAACTGCTGGACGGTTTGCACGGAGAAGATCGACACCGGGCGGCAATCGGTCAGCGCGAGATCCGAGCGCAGCAGCGTCACGGTCGGCGCATCGCGCAGGCCCGCACCGAGCATGCGGAACAGCCGCGGGTCGTCGATCGCACTGAGGGCAGACCTCGACCAGTGGCATGCCAGCGGCCGCGGCGTGGACCAGGGCTGCGACGATCGACTGGACCTGGGCCTGCTCCTCGATTTCGCGCGCGTCGACCGCTGAGTCGGCCGGCGACTCTGCCGGCATGCCGCCATCGTCGCCGATGATCACCGTCGGGCAGCCCTTCTTGATGGGGTCGGGGCCGCCGGCAGCTTCGAAGACCTGATCACCCTCGCGGCAGGCGGGCAGGTTGTTGATCCAGACGCTCTTGCTGCCTTTCGTCACGACACCGGGCCCGTGCGGGATGGGTCCGGCCGGTTGCGGGCAGACATGCGTATCGGTCATGCCGGCGATGCCGCTGATGGCGGATGCGGAAAACGCGGCGGCGGCGGCCTTGATCGCCTGCGTGTACGCCGTGCGCGCCGCCGGCTCGCCTCCCGGAACTGCAGCCACTGAAACACAGGTCGCAGTGAGGGCCGCATTGGTCGACATCAGGCTGGCAAAGCCGCTTGAAATGGTTGCCGGCGCACCTGGCGCGCCATTCGCCGCCGCCTTGGCCGCGTCCTGGGTCAGCCCGGCGTTGACCTTCACCAGCTTGACCGGCGTGGTCATGGGATCGAGCGACGCGGCATCGATGAGTTCCTTCATCGTGTTCAGGGCGCTCTCGATCCCCGCGCCGATCCCCTGCGGAAGCCCGCGCCAAGCCGGCATGAAACCAATGATGACGTCACTGCTCCCCGCTCCGGGCGCCAGCGGTGTGGCCACGTGCGTTGCGGGATCAGCGAGTCGTGCTGCCGGCGGCATTAAGGCTCGCTCCTTCGCCCGGAGGGCGTGCGGTCGTTGCCAGGGACTTCAGTCCCTGGCTGGGCTCACCCACAAGCCTCCGCCCGGAGGGGTAGGGAGGGCTAGCCACCAGGGCCTGAAGGCCCTGGCAACGGTCGTGCGCCCTACGGGCGAACTACTGCACGCCCGAGCTGGCCTGAACACACGCCTTGTCAATCCGCGCCCACCCCGCTAGTAGCCGGCCCACGCTGGCCGGCTGGCTGCCGGAATTCAAACTCGGTTGAAGGCTCGTCCAGCCAGATGCTGCGCCGCTTCCAGCCGTCGTCGACGATTGCATCCGGCTGGGCGGTTACACTAATGATCACCCAGCGAATGAACCTGCCGGTTGGGTAAGCGCCCTGGGACTTGAACTGCTGCCGGGTGACGCCCATATGGCTCAGGATCTCCCACATGGTGTCGCGCGAGCGCTGCTTGGTGGTGAAGCCCCATTCGGTTTGGCGCTCAGCCTTGCCCGCTCCCTGACAGCCCAGAAACCAGTTCGGCTGGTTGCCGGTGTGGATGAATATGGCCGTAGTGGTCTTCCACGCATTGGGATTCTTCAGTGACCAGCCGCGCGCCCCGTCCAGCCAGCCCGGCCCGCTGGGATTCTGGGCTCTCACGACCGGGTACTGGCCTCTGGGCGGTCTAAGGATGTTCGCCGGCGGCGGTTCCTCCGCCCACTCGTGCATGATTCGAATCCCGGGAAACTCTTCCATCTGCTCCATACTGGTCAGGTTCCCCAGTGCGGCCGGATATCCGGCAAAGATGGCGGGTTTGTGTGGATCGGTGCTGGCTGGCAGAATGCACATGCCCAGCGTGTAGCCGTTCGAGCCTTCGAAGTTCTACCTATCCCACACGAGCACAGATTTGTATGCAAACTGCGGACTTGCCACGCCGCACGGATCGATGATGAGGTCCAAGGATCCGCGGATGCCCCACTGACGCGGCACCGGGGCGTTGTCGACCGCGGCAAATTGCTTCACGACCCTCGATCCGTCGGACGATTCAACGTGGGCCGGCAGTGTTCCGTTCTGAGGTGTCCAGATCAGGCGCCGCTCTCCGTCCGACACCGTCTTCGACTCCCCCATGACCATGTTCATGGTGGTCTTGCCGGTCTTGCCGGTCTTGATCTGGTGTTGCGTAGGAATGATGACGCGCCGGCCGTTCTCGATCTTCTCGTCATCCAAGTGGACAAACCGGTCGTCCGTCTCCAGCCAGCCGTCGGGCGCACCCTGCACGGCGGTGACCAAGTCGTCTCTTGACATTGGCGTTGACGTAGTACGTGCCCTTGGTCGTCGTGCAGTAGTTGCCCTTGGTGTCGACGCCGATGTCGCCGCTGACCGACAGCGACTTCTTGCCGCCGATCTTCTCCGACAGATCGAGCTTCACCTCGCCGGTCTTGCTCTTCTTGACCAGCTCATGCTTGTTGCCCGTCACCGTCAGGTGGTAATCGCGCTCGACGTTCTCGACCCGATCGTTTTTGACGCGGACGTGCAAGTCCTTCTGCGCGTAGACCAGAATCTGCTCGGCGTCCTTCTGATCTTCGAAGCAGATCTCGTTCGTGCCGCCGCCGCCGACGGTGCTGTGGGTCTTGATGACGCTCTTGGTCTTGGCGTCGGGCAGCGTGTAGGGCGGCATGTGGTCGGCGTTGTAGACGCGGCCGACGATCAGCGGCTTGTCCGGATCGCCTTCCAGAAAATCGACCACCACCTCCTGCCCGATCCGCGGCAGGAACAGCATGCCGTAGCCGCCGCCGGCCATGCCCTGGCTGACGCGAATCCAGCACGACGAGCGCTCGTTGAAGCGGCCCTCGCGATCCCAATTGAATTGCACTTTCACGCGGCCGTATTTGTCGGTGTAGATCTCTTCGCCGGGCGGGCCGACCACGCGGGCCGTCTGCGTGCCGCGCATCACGGGCCACGGCGTGACGCGCGGCGGGCGGTACGTGACGGTGGCCGGGATGCACTCGAACCGGCATTCGTACGTGGGCGCATCGATGTCCACTCGCTGCGAGCGCACCACGTCATCAATCAGGTTCGGCAGCGTCAGCGCGTCGACCGGACTGCCGCCGTTGGCGGCCGCGATGCTGGCCAAGTCGCGCGACACCTGTCCGGCGTGGTAGAGCCACGACGTCAACGCACGGTGGGCGGTCTGGTCGCCACTGTCGACGCGGTCGGCGATCTTGAGCAGTCCGTCGGCCAGGACGCGCACGGTCGAGTTGGCATCGTGCTGCGCCGTTGCCAGGAGGTGCCGCAGCCGCCCGTTCAGGAAACCGGCGTGGCCGTTGTGGTTCGCGCTGCTGCGGGCGGTGGCCTGTTTGCCCTGATGCGTGATCGAGACCAGCAGATACGACCCGTTGAGCTTGGCTGCGGGATGCTCGTGCAACTCGAATGTCCGGCCTGGCGCGAGCCGACCGCAACTGGCCTGCCCGATGCCCATGACGCGGCCCGACTCGAACTCCTCGGCCCGCAGTTGCGCGATCGATGCCCCCTGGCTGAGCAGCCCGAACTCGCCGGGATAGTCGCCGAATTCGAGCTGCTTGGCGCGGCCGAGGTCCATCTGGACCTTGAGGTCGAGCTCGGGATTCTCGAAGTTGAAGTCTGCCAGCGAGACACCGCCGGGCCGCACGCTCTGACCGAGCCGGAACCGAAACACGTGCTCATCCGGAGCGTTCATGCCCGACGGCGGGGCATAGCGAAGCCCGGATTCGCCGGCGATCGCCTGATAGGCGGCGGTCGAGTCAGCCATGACCATCACGTGGCCGTCCTGCGTCTGCTCGAAGCACCACCAGATGCCCTCTTCCTCCATCAGCCGGCAGATGAAGTTGTAGTCGGTCTCGCGATACTGCACGCAGAACTCGCGCGGGCTGTGCGTGCCGTGCAGCGCGAAGCGGAACCGGTCCGCCGGAATACCCGCCCGCGCGAGCACGTCGGCCACGCCCGCGAGGGCGCGGGCGTGCTCCGGTGTGCCGAGTGGCTCGAACCATCGTGCGTCGCCGGCCATGCAGCACGCCCCCCACTCGCGTGGGGGGTTCCGATGCCCGTCGCCGAATCCGTCACGCACCCCGCTTGAACTAAGCCCCACGGTCCGCGATAATCGACGGCTGCTCCCAGTGGGGTCGCACCGGCCTGGCGTCACTGCCGGCTCGGGTGCGTTGTGTCTGAAGTTTCGGACGGTTTTCGAACCAAAGGAAGAACGCCATGATCAAGCGTCTTAGCGGCGCCGCCCTTCTGACCACATTAGCGATTACCCCGTATGCACGAGCGATCGATCCCGTCTTTTCGCACCAGACCGCAGCCGCGGGCCTGTCGATGACGCACAGCAGCACCGGCTTCACGAACGCCAACTACGCCGGAGGCGGCGCCGTCGCCGACTTCAACAACGATGGTTTTCAGGACGTCTTTGCCTGCAGCGGCGGCGGCGGCAGCGCGCCCGATAAGCTGTTCATCAACAACGGCGACGGCACGTTTACCGATCAGGCTGCCGCCTGGGGCCTGACCGTCGCGCACAAGGGCAAGGGCTGCGCAGTCGGGGATTACAACAAGGATGGCTGGCTCGATCTGTATGTGACCAGCGCCGGCCCGGCGGGCGGCGGGTCCGCAGCCGGCCACCACAAGCTGTACCACAACAACGGCGACGGGACGTTCACCAACGTCGCGACCGCGGCCGGCGTCAACAGCACCGGAACGTCGGAGAATGCCTGGGGCCCGACGTTCACCGACTACGACCTCGACGGCGATCTTGATCTGTTCGTCGCTGCGTTCAGCACCGGCGGCACGCGCTTGTTTCGCAACAATGGGGACGGCACGTTCACCAATGTGACGGCGACCAGCGGAACGGGCGGCGGGCCCCTTCTGGCCGGCATCAGCAGCTTGAGCGGGTTTATGCCGCGCTTCGTCGACGTCGACGGCGACCACCACCCGGACCTGTACCTGGTCGCCGACTTCGGCACGAGCCGATACTTCAAGAGCAACGGAGACGCTACGTTTACCAACATGACGGCCAGCTCGGGCACGTGCCTGGAAGAGAACGGCATGGGCGGGACGATTGGTGACTTCAACCGCGATGGCAAGCTCGATTGGTACGTCACGTCCATCTACCTGCCCGGCATCGGGTGGACAGGCAACAAGATCTACCGGAACAACGGCGACCACAGCTACCTACAGTACGCCAGTACGGCCGGCGTACACGACGGCGGCTACGGCTGGGGCGCGGTCGCGATCGACTTCAACCACGACGGCTGGCAGGACATCGCCGAAACCAACGGCGACGGGGCCGGCTCGGGCACGTTCTTCAACGAGCAGTCGTACCTGTGGGTCAGCAACGGGATGCTCAACACGTACACGGAAATGGCCATTGCGACCGGTTTCGTGCAGTTCGGCGCCGGCGGCTACAACCACGGCAAGGGCCGCGGCATGGTCAGCTTCGACGCCGAGAACGACGGCGATCAGGACGTTCTGATCTTCTCGAACAACGAGCCGAACTTCTTCCTGCGAAACGACCTGCCGGCCCAGGCCGATACGCATTGGCTGCGCGTGTTCCTCGACACATCGGCCGACCCCGGCCTGGCGCCCCACGGCATCAACTGCCAGATCACGGCCACGGTCGGCTCGGCCAGCCTGCTGCGGTCGATCGATGGGGCGGTGAGCTACCTGAGCCAGAGCGAGCTCTCGGCCCATTATGGCCTCGCGACGGCGACCAGCGTCGATCTGCTGAGCGTGCTGGCGCCGAATGGCCGCGTGACCGGGCTGGCCAACGTGCCTGCCGATCAGACGCTGACGCTGCACATCGGGCTGATCGGTGACATGAACGCCGACGGCGCCGCCGACTTGCTTGACGTGCCGCTGTTCGAAGGCTGCCTGAGCGGCCCGGGCGGCGGTGTCGGGGTTGCGTGCCCGCAGGGCGACGCCGAACCCGACGGAGACATCGACTTGGGCGACTTCGCCTTGTTCCAGAATGAGTTCACCGGGTGATCATGCGAGCAGGCCGTCGGCAGGGGGGAGAGAACGTGATGAATCGGAATTCAGTGTGCTCGAAGTCACCGCGCGCGACAGCGCGCCTCGCGTGGCATCCCCGAGCGCGTGGGTGGCATGGCCAAGCGCCAGCGCGGCCATGCCGGGCTGCATGCCCGCTCCCGGCGCGTCGGAATCGGGCATGCCACCCCAGGGCGACGAATCACATGCAGCGCTGGGTTGCGACGGTCTGGTGCGCCGCGGCAGTCGTGCTGGTCTCGTCTTGCACCGGCACTCCGGCACGCTCCGGCCAAACTACGCGAAACGGGAATGCAGCGGCGAACGCGAACGCGAATTCGTCTGACGTTCCACCCGGCGCGATGGCCCCGCAAGCCTGCACAGGCTCGGGCGCCTGCAACGACGGCGATCCGTGTACGCAAGGCGACATCTGCCGCAGCGGCACCTGCGCCGGCGTGCCCATCGAGGGCTGTGTTCGCTGCGGCCAGGATTCTGATTGTGACGACGAAGACCCGTGTACCGACGACACCTGCGGTCCCGGCGGCGTGTGCGATTATGCAAACAACACCGCGGCCTGCGACGACGGCGACCCGTGCAGCGGACCCGACCTGTGCTCGGCCGGCGTCTGCGCGGGTGCGTCCATTCCCGGCTGCATCGCCTGCACCGCGCCGGACGAGTGTGATGACGAGGATCCGTGTACGAACGACTTGTGCAGCGGCGGCCGGTGCCAGCACAGCAACACCACCGCGTCCTGCGACGATGGCGACCCGTGTACGACCGGCGATGCGTGCTCCGGCGGCAACTGCGGCGGCACGCCCATCCCCGGCTGTGTCCCCTGCGACAGCGCTGCCCAGTGCGACGACGGCAACGTCTGCACCAGCGACTCGTGCAGCGACGGCATCTGCGGCTACGTCGTGAACGGGCTGCTGTGCGACGACGCCAATCCGTGCACGACGAATGACACGTGCAGCGGCGGGGCCTGCGCGGGCACGCCGATCCCGAACTGCACGATCTGCGACGACGTGGCCGACTGCAACGACCAGAACCCGTGCACGACCGACGAATGCACCGTGCTGGGCTTCTGCACGAACACCACCATCCCCGGCTGCGGCGTGCAGATGTTCAACCTCACCACCATCGCCACCGGCAACGGCACGATTCAGTTGACGCCGCCGGGCGGTGTGTACGCACAGGGCGCGGTCGTCACGGTCACCGCCGTCCCCACGAACTGCGCGCTGTTCGATCACTGGGACGGCGCCGTGACAGGCTCGACAAACCCTCAGTTCGTCACGATGGACGCGGACAAGACCGTCACCGGAGTGTTCTTGAACCCAGCCAACCTGGCTGGGACGTGGACGTTCACCCGAACGGTGACCGGGTCGATTGCGAACGGAGAAGCCTGCGTTCTCCCGCCGATTGGTTCTCAGGACATTGTTGACGCGACGTTTACCCATTCCGCCAACAACGTGACCGTGGTTTTCTCCTTCAGCGTAGACTCGGAGGTGGACGAGGATGCTCCAGGGTATGGGTTTGTCGATCAGTCTCCCGGACAGCTTTGGTTCGCCATCGGAATTCCGCAGACATGCGAGGGTGGTATTCCATATGTGGTCGAACTTCCGCCGCCCTGTGGTCCAGACTGCATCAACATGAAGGCGTGCGGAACGGGGGAGGTTACATTGAACGCCAGCATGCTGTCGGCCAACGCATCAGGCCCTGACCTGTGTCACTGCGCATGCAACTTCTTTACGAACGCGATGCTCAACTCGACCGTCAGTGCTGACGGGTGCAGCATGACCGGCACGATGCAGCTCGGGCTGCAGCGGATATGTGCCCAGTTTGCGCAAGCAACGTGCTCGGTCGAATATTCATTCACCGCCACGCGCAACTGAATTGATCAGCGTGGCGGCCATGCCCGGCGGCCCTTCGCTCTTCATGCCCGCGCTTCGCTTGGGCATGCCACGCCTCTGAAGTTTGAACTCTGCGCTCTGAACTCTGCCCTCTTGCACTCTGCCCTGTGACTAAGAAAAAGGCGACACCCCGCCCAACGAGCCCCGGCGAGCCGGGATCGTCAAGCGGGGTGCTGGACCGTGAGGAGCTCAACTGTCCCGCCAGAGCGGGACCGAGGTCGGGTCCCCGCGCAGCCTCGCTGCCAGAGGCTGCGCACCCGGGTTCATGCCCCGAGCCTCGACGTCGAGCTCCTTGCGGCCCGAAGTCCGTTGCCCGCCGGGTCGCGGTGATGCGGACCACCCGCATCGTTGCTCGGTCACCGACGCGCCCGCGTCCCGGCAGAATCCATACGATGGCTGGCGACGGTTCTTGCGCGCAGATCGGCTCAGTCGGATCGCTGCGGGCGAGCGCCGCTGTGCGACACGCCCAGCCCCATCGGATTCGTGAAAACAGCCGGGAACGGGCAAGACTGGCGCGTGGTGAGCGGTCAAGGCCGCGCGAGAGGCGGCGATCACGCCGCCGTCGCTCATGCGTCGTCGATTCGGAAGCGATAGCCCACGCCCGCCTCGGTAATCAGGTGCTGCGGGCGCGACGGGTTGTCTTCCAGCTTCTGTCGAAGCTGGCGCACGAAGATGCGCAGGTAGTGCGTCTCCTCGGCATGACCCGGCCCCCACACTTCCTTCAGCAACTGGCGTTGCGTCAGCATGAGCCCGGCGTTTTTCACCAGCGTGGCCAGGAGCTTGTACTCGATGGGCGTCAGGTGCACGATCGCGCCGTCGCGGCGCACCTCGCGCCGCGCCAGGTCGATCAGGAGACGCCCGGCCTGAACGGCCGGCGCGTCTGCCGGCTTGGCGCGGGCGATCGAGTGCCGAAGCGCCGCGCGGACCCTCGCCATCAGCTCAGGGACGCCGAACGGCTTTTGCACGTAGTCGTCAGCACCGGCGTCCAACGCGGTGACCTTGTCGGGTTCGTGCCCGCGCGCTGAGAGGATCAGGATCGGCGCACCCGACCACTCACGCACGCGGCGGATGACTTCGATCCCGTCCATGTCGGGTAGCCCTAGGTCAAGGATGATGACGTCCGGTGTGGTTTGCGACGCTTGCAGTATGCCGTCATGCCCGCTGGCCGCCTCGACCAGCCGGTACCCGGCCGCTTCGATCGCGGGCCGCAGGAAGCGGCGGATCGGCGCTTCGTCTTCGATGACCAGGATCGTCGCGCGTGCCTCAGACATCTTGTGACTCGCCCGTCAAAGCGCGAGCGCGTCGACTGCATTCAGTGCGGCGAGCCGGCGTCGTGCTCCGCGCTACGATCCGCCAGGTCCGGCAGGGTTGGCTGAGCCGCTTCGGACGCGAGCGGGATGGTAAACCAGAACCGCGCGCCGCCCTCGCGGCGATTCTCCGCCCCGATCCGCCCGCCGTGCAACCGCACGATCGCCCGGCAGATCGGCAGCCCCAGGCCCGTGCCCTGCCTACGGCCCGTGCCAGACGAGCGGACGAACTTCTCGAAGATTTCTTGCTCCGTGCCGGGCGTCAAGCCGGGGCCATCGTCCTCGACGTTGACGCGGATCGAACCATCGGCGATGTCGACCCGGATCCAAACGTGCGCGCCGGGCGGCGCGTAACGGGCGGCGTTCTCCAGCAGGTTGACCAACACTTCTTCCACCAGCACGCCATCGACCCACACCAGCGGCAGATCGGCCGGAATGTGCGTCTCGACCTGATGCTGCCGGAGCTGATCGTCGAGCCGGCTCAAGGCGGAGCCGACAATGTCGTCCAGCGGATACCACTCTCGCTGCGGTGCGACATGGCCGGATTCGAGCCGCGTCATTTCGAGCAACTTGCCGACGAGCTGATTCAGCCGGGCGCTCTCATCACAGATCGATTGCAACAAGTCCTGCCGATCGGCATCGGCGAGCCGGTGGCTGTCCAGCAGCGTGCTGGCCGCTCCAGCGATGGTCGCCAGCGGCGTGCGCAAATCGTGCGAGACGCAGCTCAGCAGCGTGCTGCGCGTCTGCTCGGTCTCGGCCCGCACGCGGGCGGCCTCGGCCTCCGCGGTCAGACGCGTGCGCTCCAGTGCCGCGGCCGTCAGCGTGGCGAACGTCTCGACCATGTGGCGCTGGTCCGGCTCGAACACCTCCGACTCATCCCCGATGTGCAGTGCCAGGACGCCGAGCGGCCGGCCTGACGCCATCAGCGGCAGATAGAAGCCGCTCACCAAAGGCAGCGTCTCCGTGCCGTGGCCGGCCCACTTGCCGTTGGCAAACACCCACTGTGCAGCGGCGTACTCGCGCGGCGAACGGACCCAGGCGGGGACCCCCATCGCAGACAGATCGCGGTTGGGGACGCCCGAGTCGCCGCCGCTGTCGAGCACCAAACGCCCGTCGGCGTCGGGCAGCAGGATGGCGGTCTCGACCCGGAACACGTCATGGATGTGCTGCTTTGCGAATCGGACGACCGCGTCGCGGTCTGCAGCCGTGGCCAGCATGCGCGTCATGAAATAGAGTGCGAACGTCCGCTCGAAGCGGGTGCGCACCGCCTGGCCTTGCCGCTGAACGCGCCGCGTCAGACCACTGATGATCAGCCCGACCACCAGCATCACCGTGAACGTGAAGATGTATTGCGTGTCCTCGACCGCGAACGTGTAGTAGGGCTTGGTGAAGAAGAAATTGAACAGGAGCGGCGAGAGGATCGAGGCAAACACGGCCGGCCCGGCCCCCAGCTTGACGGCGGTGAGCACCACGCCGGCCATGTAGATCATGGTCAGGTTCACCGGGGAAAAGAATGGGAACATCGCGTGCGCGATGCCCGTGCAGGCGGCCATGATGACGATCGTCCACGCATAGGCATGCGGCGGCCGCTGTGCAGTCGGGCCCGGAGGCGCCGGGGTAGCCATCTCCGATTCGCCTTTGACCACGTGGATGTCGATGTCACCGCTGCGGCGGATGAGATCATCGACGATCGAGCCGCTCAGCAGCTCGCGCCAGCGCGGGCGGGCCGGCTTGCCGATCACGATTTTGGTGACGTTTCGGGTGCGGGCAAACGCCAGCACCTCTTCGGCGACGCGCTCGCCGCTGAGCGTCACGATGTGAGCGCCCAACCGCTCGGCCAGCCGCAGGTTGCGGCGCAGCGACTCGCGGGCTGTGGCGGAGAGTGAGGGCGTCTCGACCGCCAACGCCAGCCACTCCGACTGAGTCGTGGCGGCCATGCGTTTGGCTGTGCGCACCACCCGGGCTGAGAGTGGGCTCGGGCCGACGCACACGGCCAAGCGGTCGGTCGTTGGCCACGGGCGCGTGATGCCGACGCCGGCCCGTTCGACCTGCACCTGCCGATTGACCCGCTCGGCCGTCTTGCGCAGGGCCAGCTCACGCAGCGCCACCAGCCGCTCGCGGCGAAAGAAGCTGTCCACCGCCCGCCGGGCCTGCTCGGGGATATAGACCTTGCCTTCGCGCAGCCGCTCGAGCAGGTCGTCGGGCGGCAGATCGACCAGCTCGATCTCGTCGGCCCGCTCGATGATCGAGTCGGGCAGCGTCTCGCGAACGACGACTCCGGTGATTTGGGCCACTACGTCGTTGAGCGATTCGATGTGCTGAACATTCAGGGTGCTGTAGACGTCGATTCCGGCATCGAGCAACTCGACAACGTCGTGCCAGCGCTTCGTGTGCCGCAGGCCCTCGGCATTGGTGTGGGCCAGCTCATCCACCAGCAGAAGCTGCGGCTTGCGGGCCAGCGCCGCGTCAAGGTCGAACTCGCGCAGCTTGACGCCGCGATAGTCGATCGACAACGGCGGGAGCGCCTCGAGCCCTTCCAGCAGCGCCACCGTCTCGGGGCGCTTATGCGTCTCTACGTACCCGACGACGACCTCGATGCCGCCCCGGCGCTTCTCCTGCGCCTCCTGAAGCATGGCAAACGTCTTGCCGACACCGGCCGCGGCGCCGAAGAATATCTTCAGCCGGCCCCTCCCACGCAGCTCGGGCGACGACGCATCCGTTGGCGCCGCCGATTGAATGCGGGCGAGTATGGCATCGGGATCGGGGCGGGTTTCCACGCTGACACCAGCATCGAGCGGCGTGCGGTTCGAGGTATCCTAGGCACCGACCAGATCGTCAATGGCCGTTCGCACCAGCTTCAGAAGCGTCACGCCGGCTCTCTCATGAAGAATGGTCAGCTCGAGAGCGAAATCGGCAGGTGCGATGACTTCGCCCGATGGCAGGGCCCATGGATACTCCGTGTTTGCAGGAACGCTGCCGGCATGGTCCACGGACGGCGCCAGCAGTTCGATTCTCCGGGCCAGCTTTCGAATTGCGCTGAGCACCCACGTCTGCTTGGGGAAGCGCCCCGCGTCGCGAGCCAGAATTTGCCGGGCGATGATCGGAAGCGGACCCGCGATGAAGCCGTGACTTCGGCGGAGGACCTCGGGATCAACGCCCCGGCTCGCCAGGTAGGCCTTGCACAGCTTCTCGCACGCCATTTGAAGATACTGAAGCTGATGGCACTCGGGCAATCGTGGGCAATCGAGCAAACACTCGCGGGCGGCCAAGTCCGAACCGGCTTGACGCGCGTATGCCACTGACCAGTTCATTGGCCGTTTTCCGAGGCCGTGTACTCTGGCCCCAAAACCCAGCCGTCCGGCAAGGCTAACTTGCCCTCGACGATGAGCTCGAACTCTTCGGGGCGCACTTCGACGATGATACTTGGATAACAGGTGCCGCTGGCGGGATGAGGACCGAATCGGATCGGCTGAATGCCGGTCATAGCGGTCTCTCGGTTTACTTCGAGCAGCTTGATCGGTTCAGTCTGATCGTCTTCCTGCCCTCGGCGAACCAGACGGAAGATCCGGACGATGCCTGGATCCACCCGGAAATGCGACTCTGCCAGACGGCGGGCGACGCTGTCCCTTGAATGATCCGCAAGTTCGGTTCCCGATGCGACCATCACCCGGTCTCCTCATCCAGCAAGCTTAGCGGTTGTCGAACTTCGAGGCAAGCCAGAGCAAAAAGCACAAGCCCTCGAGCCACGCAGGTAGAGGCCCGCCATTGCGCTAACGCGCCTCGTCCAACGAAAGGTTCAAACGGAGCACATTCACGCGCGGCTCGCCGAGGATGCCCAGTTGCCGCCCTGCGGTGCATCGGCTGACGATCTGACGCACGGTCTCCTCGCTCAGGCGACGAACACGAGCCACGCGCGGAACCTGAATGCGCGCCGCCGCCACGCTGATGTGGGGATCGAGTCCGCTGGCGGATGCGGTCACCAGGTCCATCGGAATCGGTTGATCGGCAGGCACGCTGGAGTCTCGCAGCTTGGCGACACGGTTCTTGATTGCGTCGACTTGGACCGGATTGGACACGGCCAGATTGCTGCCGCCCGATGCGCCGGCGCTGTAAGCCACTGGGCCGGTGGCGGACGGGCGGCTCCAGAAGTATTTCGGATCGTCGAACGGCTGGCCGATCAACTCGGACCCGACGGCGCGGCCGTCGCGGACGATCAGGCTGCCATTGGCCCGATCATGGAAGATCACCTGTGCCACGCCGGTCACGACCAGCGGATAGAGCAGCCCCGTCAGCACGGTGAATACCAGCAATGCGATCACAGAAGTTCGAAGTTCATTGAGCATGAAGAATGCGCTCCGGCAAGAAGATCAGTCTGTCGTTCGCCCGTAGGGCGCGCGGTCGTTGCCAGGGACTTCAGTCCCTGGAAGGCGCTCATCTGTCCTCCTCCGCCCGGAGGGCGGGCGAATGCCGGGATAGCAATCGTTCGTGCGCCCTCCGGGCGGGAGGAGGAGAGGAAAGCCGGCCACCAGGGCCTGAAGGCCCTGGCAACGGTCGTGCGCCCTGCGGGCGAAGAGGTTCGAACTGGCGCGCAAGACCGCACCTGCACCCCCACCAACCCCAACGGGGTTGCGTCCCAGTGCCGCAGTTCGAAACGGCGCCAAGGCAAAGCGGCACAACCCCGTTGGGGTTGTCGCTCCTGGCGGGTCGCTGTCCCAGGGTAGGTCGCTGGCGCGACCAACCCTGGGCTGGAGGGCAGTACGCCTTCGGCGTACGAGGCTGCGCCGCCAAACGACCCGTGGCGCCAAACGACCGCGGTTCGCAGCCGCACATGGCCGGTTCGGGATTACACCTGTCTCCTGTCTAACACCTTGCACTGCGATACCTCGATTACGCTAGTCCGAGCACCATCAGCACGACGTCGATGAGCTTGATTCCGACAAACGGCACGATCAGCCCGCCGAGGCCGTAGATCAGCAGGTTCCGGGTGAGCAGCGTCAAGGCCGGAGCCGGTTTGTACTGCACGCCACGCAGGGCCAGCGGGATCAGGCCGATGATGATCAGCGCGTTGAAGATCACGGCCGACATGATGGCGCTCTGCGGCGTGGCCAGCCTCATGATGTTGAGCGAGCCGAGCGCGGGGTAGGTGCCCATGAAGGCGGCCGGGATGATGGCGAAGTACTTGGATACGTCGTTGGCGATGCTGAACGTGGTCAGCGAGCCGCGGGTCATCAGGAGCTGTTTGCCGATCTCGACCACCTCGATCAGCTTGGTCGGGTTGCTGTCGAGGTCGACCATGTTGCCGGCCTCCTTGGCGGCCTGCGTGCCGCTGTTCATCGCCACGGCCACGTCGGCCTGGGCCAGGGCCGGCGCGTCATTGGTTCCGTCGCCGCACATGGCCACCAATCGTCCGCCGGCCTGGTTTTCTCGAATGAGCTTGAGTTTTGCCTCGGGCGTGGCCTCGGCCAGGAAGTCGTCGACACCGGCTTCGGCCGCAATCGACGCGGCCGTCAGCGGGTTGTCCCCGGTGATCATGATGGTCTTGATGCCCATGCGGCGAAGCTGGGCGAAGCGCTCGCGGATGCCGCCCTTGACGATGTCCTTTAGATGTACCACGCCGAGCACGCGCTTGCCCTCGGCCACCACCAGCGGCGTGCCGCCGGACTTGGCGATCGTGTCGACCGCCAAGCCGACCGGGGCGGGTAAGTGGCCGCCGCAAGACTGTACGTATGAGCGCACCGCATCGACGGCGCCTTTGCGAATCTGACGGCCGTCGGGCAGGTTGACTCCGCTCATGCGTGTTTGCGCGGTGAATGGCACGAAGTGCGCGCCGAGCGCATGAAGATCGCGCTGGCGGATGCCGAACTGCTGCTTGGCCAGCACGACGATGCTGCGCCCCTCGGGCGTTTCGTCAGCCAGTGACGCAAGCTGGGCAGCATCAGCCAGTTGCTGCTCCGAGGCGCCGTCGAAGGCGTTGAAAGCCACCGCCTGCCGGTTGCCTAGCGTGATCGTGCCGGTCTTGTCGAGCAGCAGCGTGTCCACGTCGCCGGCGGCCTCGACCGCCCGGCCGGACATGGCGATCACGTTGGCCTGGATCATGCGGTCCATCCCGGCGATGCCGATGGCCGACAGCAGGCCGCCGATGGTCGTCGGGATCAGGCACACCAGCAGCGCGACCAGCACCGTAATGGTGATCACCTGGCCGCGACCCAGCGTTTTGACCGTGAAGAGCGAGAACGGCAGCAACGTCGCCACCGCCATGAGGAAGATGATGGTCATCGCCGCCAGGAGGATGTTGAGGGCGATCTCGTTCGGTGTCTTCTGGCGCCTGGCGCCTTCGACCAGCGCGATCATCCGGTCGATGAAGCTCTCGCCCGGGTTGGACGCGATGCGGACGATGATCCAGTCCGAAAGCACGCGCGTTCCGCCGGTCACGGCGCTGCGGTCACCGCCGCTCTCGCGGATGACCGGAGCGCTCTCACCGGTGACGGCCGATTCGTCGACCGACGCCACGCCTTCGATCACCTCGCCGTCAAGCGGAATGAACTCTCCCGCCTCGACCAGCACGAGCATGCCCTTGCGCAGATCGGCACTGTCGCGTGGCCGAGCTCGCCCATCCGGTGGCCTGCCCTTGCGGTGCACGTAGTCCTGGTCGGCGAGCACTTTGGCCAGAATCGTTCGCCGAGTCTGGCGGAGGGCGTCGGCCTGGGCCTTGCCGCGGCCCTCGGCCATCGCTTCGGCGAAATTCGCGAACAAGAGCGTGAACCACAGCCACAACGACACTGCCAGGATGAAGCCCGGCGACGCCTCGCCTGAGCTGCCTAACGCGTGGAAGAACAACCCCAGCGTGAGGATCGAGCCCACGAACACGACGAACATGACCGGGTTGCGGATCTGATGCCGCGGGTGGAGCTTGCGCAGCGAATCAACCAGCGCCCGCCGCACGATCGGCGGGTCGAACAACGCACGGGCTTTGGTGCGTGTAGCTGTGCTCATGTCGCCGAGTTCCCTCTCGATGCGGCTGACTTGCTGCAACCAGGCGGACCGTTACGATGATGCCGATGACTTGGGAAGAACTCGCTTCGTGCCAGCAGGCGATGGCGCAGGAACTCATGGCGACCCAGGATCCGCGCTTTGCGCGCGGCGTTTGCGGTCATGCCTACTACGCCGCTTATGCCTTGGTCACCGCACGCTTGCCTCAGTCGATGGCGTTCGGCCGCGGCTGGCACAACCCTGAGCACGCCAAGCTGCCCGCGCACGTGAACCACATCGCAGGCTTGGGCGAGTCGGCTCGTCGAACGGTCAGGCAAGCCTTGCGCCGTCTGCGGCAACGTCGAGAGGACTCCGACTATCGGCCTGGAATCACGGTGGACCAAGCCACGGCACGAGAGTGTCTTCGCGACGCCACCACGGTGTTCTCTCACCTGAACCGGAGTTGAAAACGTGACCAAATCAGAAGTCATCCGATTGACGAAAACTCGGCTGGGCCAGGTCGGCCACCAGATCGTGTTTGAGATAATCGAGGATGGTGTTCGGCAGGAGCACTCCTGGTGGTATGTTCCCGTGCTCGCGACGCGCAACGGCAGAGACGTACCGCGCGAGATCACGGTCAACATATACGCCAATGTCGAGGATGAACTCGAGCAAGAGCGCAACCTGAACGTCCTGTTTGTGCCGGTCATTGCCGAGCCGGACATCAGTTCACCCCCAACATCGCGGCGTGCTCGGCGATCGGGCCGAGCGCCAGCGCGGGCACGAACGTCAGCGCGCCGACCAGCAGCACCACGCCGATAAGAAGGATCACGAACAGCGGCGTGTGCGTCGGCAGCGTCCCTTCCGAAACGGGAACGTGCTTCTTGGCCGCCAGCGAGCCGGCCAGCGCCAGCGCGGGGATCATGACCCAGAAGCGGGCCAGGATCATGGCGATGCCCAGCAGCAGGTTCATCGTGGGTGTGTTCGCGCCGAACCCGGCGAACGCGCTGCCGTTGTTGTTCCCGGCCGACGAGAACGCGTACAGCACCTGACTGAAGCCGTGCGGCAACGGGTTGGTGATGGAAGCCGAGATCTTCGGCGTCATGACGGCGATGGCCGTCCCGACCAGAACGCACAGGCACGGCACCAGCACCGCGATCGACGCCATCTTCATGTCGAAGGCCTCGATCTTCTTGCCCAGGTACTCCGGCGTGCGGCCAACCATCAGGCCGGCGATGAACACGGTCACGACCACGAAGATCAACAGCCCATACAGGCCGGAGCCGACGCCGCCGAAGATCACCTCGCCGAGCTGCATCAGCACCATCGGCACGAGGCCGCCCAGCCGCGTGTACGAGTCGTGCATCGAGTTGACCGACCCGTTCGAAGCGGCCGTCGTAGCGGTCGCCCACAGGACGGAGTTGGCCACGCCGAACCGTACTTCCTTGCCCTCCATATTGCCCACCGGCCCATCCGTGAGATCGGCTGCCAACCCGAGCGAACTGCCCTCAGGGTGAGGCCGCGACTCAGCCCAAAGACCCACGCCCAAAAACGCCACAAACACGAGCGTTATCGCGGCCAGCAACGTCCAGCCCTGGCGCGTGTCCTTGACCATCTTGCCGAACGTGTAGCACAGTGCGGCCGGTATCAGCAGGATCGCCAGCATCTCGAGAAAGTTCGAAATGGGCGTTGGGTTCTCGAACGGGTGCGCGGAGTTCACGTTGAAGAACCCGCCGCCGTTGGTTCCGAGCTGTTTGATGGCGATCTGCGACGCGGCCGGACCGAGCGCGATCGTCTGCTCGGCCACCGCAGCGCCGTCGGCCCCCGTGGTCGGTTGCAGCAACGGCACGGTCGCGTACGAACCGAACGTCTGCACCACACCCTGCGATACGAGCAGCAGCGCCAGCACGAACGACAACGGCAACAGGATGTAGATCGTGGTGCGCGTCAGATCGACCCAGAAGTTGCCGATCTGCGACGTCTGCCGGCGTACGAAGCCGCGGATCAGGGCCACCAGACACGCCATGCCGGCCGCGGCCGACACAACGTTCTGTGTCGTCAGACCGAGCATCTGCGTGAGATAGCTCATGGTCGTTTCGCCGCCGTAGCCCTGCCAGTTGGTGTTGGTGACGAAGCTGGCGGCCGTGTTGAACGAGGAATCTGGCGAGACCGCGCCCATTCCGGCCGGATTGAGCGGCAGCGACCCTTGGAGCCGCTGCAACCCGTACAGTGCGATGAAGCCGACGACATGAAACAGCAGCACCGCCACGGCGTACTGCTTCCAGTTCATCTCGGCATCGGCGCGAACGCCGCACACGGGGTAGACGAGGCGCTCCAGCGGCGCGAGCCAGCGCAATAGCCTCGGCGTGTGCCCCTCGTAGACCGCTGCCATGTAGCCGCCCAACGGCTTGGCCAGCAGCAGCAGCACGGCGACGTACAAGACGACTTGGACCCATTCCAAGGCCGACATCAGAACCACTCCGGCTTGAGCATCGCGACGAACAAGTAGACCAGCAGCAGGGCCGCGATGGCCGCGCAGATGAAATAGATGAGCGTCACGGCTGCACCTTCCCAAAGCCGCGCGCGACGATCAGGGCCGATGCGAGCAGCAGCCCGCACCCGACGGCAAGATAAAGCGCATCCATGGGTCCTCAGTCTCCGGCAATCCTAACCACGGACTCACCACCGTGCGCGCTGCGCGTGTTCCGTCATGCCCGCGCTGCGCTTGGGCGTGCCACACCTGGCGCGACTTCACGCACGGCGATCTCAGAACTGTAGCCCGGTGCAGATATGCGTGCTGTTAGGAATGGCCGCGGGCGCGTTATGGGCGCGTAAATTACGTGCGGGTGCGCGCTTACACGTGGGCCGGCGCCTCGGGTGCGGTGGCTGCCGAAGGGGCTTCCGGCGGCATTGGGACGAGTTTGGGCGGCGGCGCCACCGCCCCGAGCGCCTCGGCTTTCGGCAGGTCGTCGAGCGCGGCCAGGCCGAACACTTCGAGGAAGCGCTTAGTCGTGCCGTACAGCAACGGCCGGCCGATCTCTTCGGCCCGGCCGACGATTTTCACCAGGTTGGCTTCGCGCAGCCGCTGGAGGAGGTCACCGGCCGCCACGCCACGGACGGCTTCGATCTCAGCCCGGCCAACCGGCTGCTTGTAGGCGATGATGGCCAGCGTCTCCATCGCGGCGGGTGTCAGTTTTGAGTCCTTGCGATCGGCGCGGAGCTTGCTCAGCCAATTGTTGTACACCGGCAGGGTCAGCATCTGAAAACCGCCGGCGATCTCCTCGATGCGGAAGCTGGCGCCGCTGTTGGCATAGCGCTCATTGAGCGCCTCGATGTGCCGCCGCACGTCCCGCGCGTCGCCAACGTCCAAGAGCTGTGCGATCTTGGCGGGCGCCAGCGGCGCATCGGTCGCAAACAAGATCGCCTCGACGATCGATTCGGTCGAAACTTCCGGATCCGGCGCTACAACCGTGGGGGTATCATGCATGATGATGCGATGGTACACGGCGGGCTGACGAGTTTCCAGTGAGGCGTCGACAGCCGGTTCGCGCAGCGGTGTCGTCCGGCCGCCGGCTCGCCGGCCTGGATTACTCGTGGCATGGCAGCCACCTGCCCGATGACAGGTTCCGATTCAGGACACCGAGGATCCAACATCCAGATCCAGCCGGGGTGGATGTGGCCATGAATGTTGGCATAGGCCGAGATGCATCGTGGCATGGGTGGTATGGGCAAGCGGCCGTTTGCTTGCCCGTACCGCCCAGCCGACATGCTCTCGCCACCACGGGCAAGCGATCGTCGCCAAAGGCCGCGACGATCGCTTGCCCATGCCACCCCGTGGCATCCGTGAATGCCACAATGAATTGCCACACCCGCCCGGGTGGGCGAGGCGCGGGGCAGGTTGGCTTTGAGGCACGCGCTGGTTAACATGCGCGGTTCGCGATAGCCGTTGAACTTCGCGAGGTTCGAGCGGACGCACCCCCAAAGGCAGCGGGGGCGGCCTGTGATTGCGGCCGCAACATCGGCAAAACGGAGGCATACATGGCGACGGCAGTTCCTTCCACCGCGGATATCCGCAACATCGCCCTGGTCGGGCACGGCGGCTCAGGCAAGACCTCGCTGGCTGAGGCCATGCTGTTCAAGACCGGAGCCACCAATCGGCTCGGCAGCGTGGCCGACAAGACGTCGATCCTCGATTTTAACGAAGACGAGCGGGAAAAGCTCTCGTCGCTGGACTCGTCGGTCTGCTTCGTCACGTATCGCGGAAAGCACATCAATATCGTGGTCACGCCGGGTGCGGTCGACTTCGCCGGGCCGGCGGTGTCGGCCCTGGCGGCGGCTGAAACGGCGGTGTGCGTGATTTCCGCCTCGGCCGGCATCGAGGTGAACGCCCGCAAGATGATGGACCGGGCCAAGGACTATGGCCTGGCCCGCGTGGTCGTGATCAACAAGATGGATTCGGACAACGTCGATTTCGACGAGCTGATCGGCGCGATCCAGGAGACGTTTGGCCCGCAGTGCGTGCCGCTCAACCTGCCGGCGTCCGGGGGCAAGGGCGTTGTAGATTGTCTGACGCAGACGTCCGGCGAGGTCGCGTTCGGCCATGTGGCGGCGGCGCACGAGGCGGTGGTCGACGCCATCGTTGCGGCCGACGACAGCCTCATGGAGAAGTACCTGGGCGGTGAGGCGAGCGACGCCGAAATCCACGCGGCAGCGCCGAAAGCCGTGGCGGCTGGGATGTTCGTGCCCATCCTTTTCACCAACGCGCGTGGCAGCGTCGGCATCGCCGAACTTCTGGACGCCATTGTCGACGTGTGCCCCAACCCGCTTCAGGGTGCGCGCCGCGCGCTCGTACACGAGGACCGGCGGACACCGGTCGACCCGGCCGGCGCCAATTTCGTCGGCCAAGTCTTCAAGGTCATGAGCGAGCCGAAGACCAACATGAAATACTCGGTCATCCGCGTTCATTCCGGCAAGCTCACCTCCGATATGCAGCTTCACGTCGGCGAGGACAAACGCACGGTCCGCCCCGGCCAGCTCCACCGCTTGATGGGGGCCGAGCACCCGGACCTGGCGGCTGCCGTCTCGGGCGACATCCTCGCGCTGGCCAAGCTGGACCTGTCGATTGGTGACGTGGTCTCGGTCAGCGATCACGGCCAGATCCCGATGCCGGTGTTGCCGAAGCCGATGTTTGCCTTGGCGATCGAGCCGAAGGCACGCGGTGACGAGGATAAGGTCAGCACCGCCCTCAAGAAGTTCGAGAGTGAAGACCCCTGTTTCGAGACCGAGCACAGCACAAGCACGCACGAGCTCGTGATCCGCGGCGTGGGCGACTTGCACCTGCGGACGATCCTGCACCGGATGCACAAGCAGTTCAAGATCGAGGTGAACACCAAGCCGCCGCGCATCCCGTACCTCGAAACAATCACCGGGAAAGCCATGAACATTGAGTACACGCACAAGAAGCAGACCGGCGGCGCGGGGCAATACGGCAAGGTGGTCATTAACGTCCTGGCCAACGAGCGCGGCAAGGGCTACGAGTTCGTCGACAAGATCTTCGGTGGGGCGATCGACCAGCCGTTCCGCGTCAGCACAGACAAAGGCATCCGGTCCCAGCTGGCCGAGGGCGTCCTGGCCGGCTACCCGATCGTCGACGTCATCGTTGAGCTGATCGACGGAAAGACGCACCCGGTCGACAGCAAAGACATCGCCTTTCAGATTGCCGGCCGCGGGGCGTTCAAGGAGGGCTTTATGAAGTCCAAGCCGATCCTGCTCGAGCCGGTGGTCAACATTGAGGTGACTTGCCCATCGGACAACGTCGGCGATATTCAGGGTGACTTGGCTTCTCGCCGGGGCCGTCCGCAGGGTCAGGACACGCTCCCAGGCAGTTTCGCGATGATCAAAGCACTGATCCCGCTATCGGAGGTGTCCGACTACCACTCCCGGCTGTCCAGCATTACGGGGGGCCGGGGCAGCTATTCGATGGAGCTGTCGCATTACGAGCCGGTGCCGGGGAACATTCAGCAACAGATCGTCGATCAAGCCGCCAAGCATAAGGCGGAAGGAACTTGACGTATCTTTTTTGGGTGACGGAACTTGCCTTTCGCGCTTACCGGACCTAAGAATCGGTAGAGATTGAGGTGAGCCGCCGATGAGGCGTTGACCATAAAGCTTTTCCCCTCCGGAAAGCACCGGGTTTGTCCCGCGAGGGACACCCGGTGTTTTCTTTTTACACCTGTTCCTTTATGAACAGCGTCTGGCTACATTTGTGGGCTGTCTCGCCGTGATCGGCCTCAGCGAGCCCGGATGGCCGCAATCCGGTGCTGACGAGCAGGCGCCGCCTCCGGCCACGCCGAATGTGCGCGCGATGCCCGGGTCATCCGACGACCCGACCGCTGGCCCGGCCGACCCGAGCCAGGTGAGCAGCGGCGGATTCCGGGCGTACGCCACTCGGGGGGCGTCTGAACTGGAGGACCGGAGTCAGTGGGGAGTGTCCGGACGCCTGGTGGGTCCCGCGGCCTTCAAAGCCGTTGAGCGGTCGCTCGCGCGGCTGCTGGTGGGTTCGATTCCCATCCACTCCCGTCCCATCACACCGTTGTCGTCAGGACCCTGTGAACCCGGCTTGGAGCGCCGCGTAGTCGCCTAGATCAACGTCAGCATCTAAGTCCGCGTCGAACGCTCCGAGGCAAGCATCGATCTGCGATGACGGCGTATCGACAGGGCCGGACCAGCACGCCGTCAGAACGGCGTGGTCGGCCAAGTCCACGTCGCCGTCGTGGTTGGCATCACCCGGCAGGTCGCAGGCGTCGCCGTAGCCGTCGGCATCGCCGTCGGCCTGTAATGGGTTCGGCACCAGCGGGCAGTTGTCGACTTCGCCGCATTGGCCGTCGAAGTCAAGGTCGTTCTCCGGGTCGAGCGGGCACGGATCGAAGCCGTCGGGCAGGCCGTCCGTGTCGCTGTCCGGCGAGCACGAATCGGTCCCGGCCCGCAGCTCAGTCAGCAAGTCTAATCCGTCGCCGTCCACGTCGCTGAATGGCAGGACGCCGCACCCCCGCACGATCCGCAGGTCGTCGTAGTACACCGGTGACGCTCCGTTGGCGTATAGGTCGACGGCCGCAATATCCAGAGCGCCTCCGCCGCCACCCAGCACACCGCCTGTCCACGGGTATTCCGTCACGAGCGCATCGTCGTAGTAGACGCGCGTCCAGTCGCTATCGAGGTCGACGATCACCTGGAACTTGACCCAGCGGTCGTCTTGGTACGGAACGTTGATCGTGTTCAGGCCGGCGCCGTGGAAGGCTTCCACCATTCCGCTGTTGGAGTCGAAGCCGACCTGCACCGAGAAATCCGGCGCGTTATGCGGGCCGCCGTCGTCGTAGCGGTTGAGCATGACCACGTACGAGCCGGCCAGCGCGTCCGTGCTGTTCGACGAGAAGTCCGACGGGATGTACTGCCACATCGAGACCGACCAGACGCCGAGGCCGTCGGTGCAGTACTCGTGCACGAGGTCGGATGGGCCGGCGATCTGCAGCGAGTGCAGCGGCGTATGGGCGGGGGTCTGCGCGACCATCGCGCCGGCGGCCGCGTTGTTGTCCCAGCCTTTCCAACCGCCCAGGCCGTGCATCTGATCGCCGGTCAGGTACTCTTCGAAGTCGTCAGCGTACTCCTCGCCGCACATGAACTCGCACTCGTCCGGCAGGCCGTTGGCGTTCGCGTCGGCCGAGGTGCCGGCGTCGATTTCCTGCTGGTCCCAGATGCCGTTGGCGTTGCAGTCACCGATCGCGCTCAGGGCCTCGACCATCTCGTAGGTCAGCTCGTCGCCGGCCGTGACCAGGCCGGAGACGCCGTTGCCGAAGTTGGGGTGGCCGCGCAATGGAAGGCGCACGGCCGACCAATCATCGTGGCCGCAGAGGAACTCGCCGGCCGGCGACTGGGGATTCGCCCCCGGCAACTGATTGACGTTGATGGCCACGCCCAGGTTAGTCGCGACGCCGTTGCGGTTCCAATCGACCGGCCCGTTCTCCGGCACCAGGGCTGCGAACGACTGCACGCTGCCGTTCGGCAGCAGGGCCATGTAGATCGGCCCGGCCGGGACGGTATGGCCGACGTGACCGCCGATGCCGGGCGGCTCATTGAGCGCCAGCTCGTCCAAGCTCGGCCAAACGGCAGCCGAGAAATCGAGAATCCACGAGCCGCCGTAGGCCCCCTGCGTAGCCACGTAGGCCGGGACGGTCCACGAATAGTTCATCACGCTGTGGTAGTTGGGCTTTCCAGGAATGCTGTCGGTGATCGCCCCGCCGTGGTGCAAGCCGAGGTTGTGTCCGAGCTCGTGCATGAACACGCCCTGTTCGCGCTGCTGCTGGATCAGCGCGGTCGGCGCCTGCGGCCAGGCGCCGAGCGTGACGATGAAATCGTTGCCCGGCAGCTCGCCCAAACCCGAGATGGTCGTCATGCCCAGCCGGTCGGCAAAGACGCCGTAGCGATGGGTCAAGGCTTTCGCTGCCAGGACGGCGGCGGAGTTTGGGTCTTGCCGTTCACAGAGCGTGCCGAAGCGGGCGGCCTTGAACGTGCAAAACTCCGGCGGAAACCCGGGGCCATTGGGGCACGTCAGCGGCAGCGGCGCTGGATAGGTCCAAGCCACGGTTGGTGTGACCGTCAGCTCGTCGAGCTGCAGGTGCAGCGTGATGCCAGTTTGGCCGTCGGGATTCATGACCGGCGCATTGGCAAACGACGCGACCACGGCGTTCAACGTTCCCGCGGCCGGCGCGCGGCCGTTCATCGCATCGACCTCGACGTACAGGTCCCTGTGATCGGGATTGGCGTTGGGCAGCGTGAAGTCGACGTTGCCGTCGCCATCGCCGTCGATGCCATTGATCTCCCACGTGTCGAGCAACCCATCGCCGTCGCGGTCGGGCAGGATGTCGCGGGCGAACACCATGGGCGCCACGTTTCCGCTGGGCGGGCTGGACCAGACCGCGCAGCGCGCCCCGGACGCTAGGCAGGCCCGCGGCGCCTGCCAAGCCGTTACGATCGGCGGGCAACCGTTGGTTACGTCGATCATCGCGGTCGAGACGGCGCCGGCGAACGTTTCGTCGAAGACTCCGTTGCCATCGGCATCGCGGTCATGCAGATACATGCGCATGGCATTCGGGCTGAATGGTGGCAGCGGCGCCAAATCCTGTCCACAGCTCTGAAACGCCACGTATTGCCCGTCGGGTGAGATGACGCCGTAGAGCGCGCCGGCCGTGCTCTCTGCACCGCTGGACGACACGCTCACCCGCGTGGTCACGCCCAGCAGCACATCACGCACGAAGACGTCCGAGGCGTTGTTCGTATCCCCGGCCACCAGATTGCTGGCCGAGCTATCGAACACGACGTAGCGCCCGTCGGCCGAAAGGCCGCCGCCGTAGGCGGTCGTGCTGTGACTGTTGGCTTCCGCCCCGTTGGACGCGACGCTGACGCGGACCAGCGACGTCGCGCCCGGCGCGGTCTCGTCCAGCCGCCCGTCGCCATCGGCGTCGCGATCGTGCAGGAAGATGTCAAACGCGTTGTTGGCGTCATTGGACACCAGGTTGGTCGCATCACTCTCGAAGATGATGTAACGCCCGTCCGCAGAGATCGATGGGTTCCACGTCACCGAGCCGTTCGACTCCACGCCCGCCGAGGACACGCTCACGCGAACGGTCCTCCGTGCTCCGCCGAAGGTTTCGTCGAAGCCGCCGTTGCAGTCGGCGTCGCGATCGTGCACGAACACGTCGCCTGTGCCGTTGGTGTCGTTGGCGACCAGGTTCGCGTCGGTGCTGAAGAAGGCCACGTGCCGGCCATCAGCCGACAGCACCGGGCGATGGCTGACGCTGCCGTTGGCCGCCGGGGTGCCGTTCGAGTCGATGTTGACCCGAATCGTCCGGATCGCACCGGCAAATGTCTCATCGAACACCAGGTTCCCGTCCAAGTCGCGATCGTGCACGAACACGTCGGGCGCCGCGTTGATATCGCCGGCCACCAGGTTCGTGGCCCAACTGTTGAAGGCCACGAAGCGGCCACTGCGCGAGATGGCCACGCCATAGCCGCCCGGTCCACCCGCAGGGCTGCTGAGGGCATCGGCCTGTGTCCCGCTGGAGTCGACGCTGACGATCGTCCGCGCCCCGGTGAATCGGTCGAACACGAACACGTCGCGGACGTTGTTGGCGTCGCCCTGCACCAGGTTGCCCGCGTCGCTGGCGAAGGCCACGTACTGGCCGGTCTCCGACAGCGACGCGGCCGACATGATGTCACCACTCGACGACGTCGAGCCGTCCCAGCTTGTGGTGACGAGCGTCGTCTGGGCTGCTGCCGCCAGCGGCGCCAAGCCTGCCAAAGCGATGGCCAGCAACGGTTCGCGACGATGCCAAAACGACGAAAACATGGGCGAAGCTCCATTCTGGCACAGGGCAGCGTCATCGTGCCCTAGTGGATTTGCGCCACGCTGGCGGTTCTGACAGAATCGCGAGCGGAGGTCGAGGCCGCTGCGGCCGAGCGCCCGAGCTGTGAAGGATCAGTCCTAGCCGTTCGTCACGCGGAGAGTTCGACATGGCCACCGGGTCATTGGCGGCCAGCGCTGGTTACACTGCCGCCAAGTCAAAGAGCTGCAGGCCGGGTACGCGGTTGAACTCGCGCTGGTTGTGCGTCGCAACGGGCAGGCATTCTTCGAGCGCCACGCGGGCGATGGCCAGATCTCTGAAACCGATCATCGCGTTTCTTGCCTTTAGCCGCTCGGCTTCGGGCGAGAGGCGGAACGCCATCGTCTCGGTGAAAGGGATGATTCGCGTGATCGACAGCAATGTCATCACGTCGACACGGGCGGCCTGGGACCGAGCCCCGCAGCACAGTTCGGCCGCAACGATGCTGGACGTGACGAGCCGATGATGACGAGCGTGAACACGAGCGAACAGCGTGCCCGCTTTGTCACGAGCACGGATATGCTCGATGAACAAGCTCGTGTCGATCAGAACGGCTTGGGAATCCATTCCTGTTGGGCCTTCTCGATTTCGTCGCCGAAGTCCGGATGGCAGCCAACGCTTAAGAGCGCTTGGCGCTCGGCCTCCCAAGTGGCCGGGACGATGACCTGCACCTCCGTGCCGTCGGGCAGGTCCGGCTCCACATCCAGAACGATCGACTTGCGTTGCTTTCGGCCTTTCAAGACCACGGAAAACTCCAATTGCCCCACTCATTCTATCATGCTGCATCGCGACGGAGCAAATACCAGCCGAATCGCGCCCCCCCGGCAGGATCGCGGCTGAACTGGGCCGTCCTCGCTCCCGTCGCCAGGAACGGGCGGAGTCCTGACGGTGAATCCCCACGACTTGCGCGGCGTGCTGCTGACGCATCCGCACGACTGCAGTAGACTCAACGATCGTGGCCGCTGGTGTGACGACGCACACGACCCTTCTGGCCCGGCTGGCTGATCGCGACGATCAAACCGCCTGGCGCGAGTTCGCCGAGCGCTATGGCGAGCTGATCCGCGGCGTCGCCCGGCGGCACAACCTGCAGGCGGCCGACTGCGAAGATGTGCTGCAGGAAGTGCTCATCGGCCTCTCTCGCCTGATGCCGGGTTTCCGATACGACCCGGCCAGAGGGCGCTTCCGCACGTTCTTGCGAACGCTCGTGTTGCGGGCCATTTATCGCCGTTTCCGTCAGAAGGGCGACCAGCCGCCGCAATCATACGATGAGGCCGGCGCTGACGCGGTGGTCGAGGATCCATCGCTGGAGCAGGCCTGGGAGCAGGAATGGCAGCAGTATCATGTGCGCCGAGCGATGCAGGTCATCGTGGCTGAGTTCGGGCCGGCCGATCGCGCGGCTTTCGACGCCTATGTCGTCGAGGGTGGCGACGCCCGCCAGACGGCTGACGCACTCGGCCTGAGCGTCGACTCGGTCTACCAGGCCAAATCGCGCATCCTGAGGCGGCTCACGCAGCTCGTCGAAGAGCAGGTCCAGGAAGAGGGTTGAACGGGTGCAGGCGGATAAGCACTGAGAAACTGAGGGACTGAGGACGTGTGATCAAGGGCGCTTTTCCGTCTGATACTCTGTTTCTCAGTACCTGACCGCCGGCGTCGGAAGAACCAGCTTGGCAAATGGTCATGGCCGATTCGTCCGATTGGTATCGTAGCGAGCACGTGATGGTCGATGCGCTGCGGCGCGACCGCCGTCCGTGGGCGGTGCCCGTGATCGCCGGGTACGACGATTTGCGCGAGCTGGCCCGTGGCGGGCAGGGCGTCGTGTACTCGGCCGTGCAGCAGTCGACGCATCGGCGGATCGCGCTCAAGGTGTTGGCCGATCGGAGCGAGCGCGGCGCGTCGGCTTCGTGGCGCTTCGAGCGCGAGATCGACCTGCTTGCCAGCCTGCGGCATCCGAACATCGTCACCGTCTTCGACAGCGGGCGAACGTCCGATGACCGCCCATTCCTGGTCATGGAGCACATCGATGGCCGCCCCCTCGATCGGTGGGCCGCGGCCAGCCAGTGGGGCGCCCTGCGGGCCGGTGCGGGCAGCGGAGGCCGGCCGCGCGAGGCGCTCACGGCAGTGCTCCGCCTGTTCGCCGGCATCTGCGACGGCGTGCTGGCCGCTCATCAGCGCGGCGTGATCCACAGAGATCTCAAGCCGTCCAATGTGCTCGTCGATGCCGCCGGCCAGCCACACGTCCTCGACTTTGGAGTCGCCCGCGCCACCGGAAGCGACACCATAGGCGTGACCACCACGGGCGGATTCGTGGGTACGCTGGCCTACGCAGCGCCGGAGCAAGTTACCGGAGATGCGCGCGGCGTCGATGTGCGCACGGACGTGTACGCGCTGGGTGTCATGCTCTACGAGCTGCTCACCGGCCGGCATCCGTTCGACGTGAACCGGCCGGTGGCCGACGTGGTGCGGGCCATCACCGACGTTGTTCCGCCCGCGCCGAGTTCCGTATGGCGCGAACGGAAGAGCGGCGTCGGTTCGCGTCGCGGCCCGGTTCCGATCGATGCCGATCTGGACGCGATCGTGCTGACAGCCCTGGCCAAGGATCCAGGACAGCGGTACGGATCGGTCGAGGCGCTGCGGCGTGACCTCGACCGCTTCCTGGCCGGTGAACCTGTCGAGGCCCGGCGTCACTCAACGGCCTACGTCATCGCCCGTTGGACCCGGCGGCATCGAGTCGCAGTGATCGCGGCCGCGGCGTTCCTGTTGTCGCTGACCGGCTTCGCAGCGGCCATGACGGGCATGTACCGTCACGCCAGCGCGGAAGCCGAGAAGGTGCGGCAAATCAACCTCTTCCTGGAGGACACGCTGGGCTCGGCTGAGCCGATGGCGCCCGGCGGTGAGCTCAGCGTCGCCGAACTGCTCGATGAAGGCGTGCGCTGGATCGACATCGCGCTGGCTGATCAGCCCGAAGTCGCCGCGGCTGTCCACCACATCCTCGGGAATGGATATCGCAACATCGGCGCGTACGAACGAGCCGAGCAAAGGCTTTCATCCGCCCTGAGCTTGCGGCAGGAGCTTTTCGGCGCGGAGCACGCCGAAGTTGCCCGCAGCCTCGGTGCGCTGGCTCTGCTCCGGCACGATCAGGGTCGTCTCGACGAGGCTGAGCGGTTGTACCGCAGCGCGCTGGAGATTCGTCGGCGTACGCTCGGCCCCGATCACCTGGACGTCGCCTACAACCTCGGCGGCCTGGCCGGCGTTCTTGTTGAAAGCGGCCGCGCAATGGAAGCCGAGGCGCTGTTGCGTGACTCGTTGTCGATTCGGCAGCGGGCGCATGGCGGTCCACACGCCGACGTGGCAATGGGTCAGTTCCAGCTTGCCGGCCTGCTCGACACATTAGGCCGGCCGAACGAGGCGGTTGAGCTTCACCGCGCCGCGTTGGCCATGCGGCGGTCTCTGTTGAACGAGAGCCATCCAGACCTGCCGCGGTCGCTTTTGGCGCTGGCGGACCTGTTGATCCGCACCGGCCGCTTTTCGGAAGCTGAGCCGCTGCTCCTGAACGCTGACGAACTCGTCGAAGACCACCTGCCGGTTGAGCATCCTCTGGCCCGCCAGGCGCGCGCTCAGCTCGATGCGCTCTACGCCACATGGGGCCAGCCACGCCCGACTCAGCCCGCGATTACCGGAGGCGACGACAATCGGTAGCGCGCCAGCGTCCGCGGTATTCGCGCCGCATGGCCGGCACAGCTCTCTGCCAACGAGATGCTGGGCCGCCCGACAGATCGTGCCCGGGTGTGTCCAGATCATCACGCTGTTGCCGCTCAACGACGAGGGCACCCCATGCTTCGACGAACGCAACGCGAGCCACCTCGCCGCGCTGGGCATCCCGTGTGGGCCGCACGCCCGTCGCCGCACGAGGCGCATACCGGGGGGCATGACACCCGCGCCGAAGGTTCGCGGCGTTCATTGCGGGCCGGTCAAGTTGGCCGCCAAAATCGACAGGTCGATCAAGTCCACGTCGGCGTCGCCGTCGACGCTGGCGTTTACGCCCGGAGGGCACGCGCCCGCGGGCGGAACCGCGGCGCCGGCAAAGCACACCTGTAGCAAGCCGAAATCGCGCGCGTCCACGTCTCCGTTGCCGTCGATGTCCCCCGCGCTGGGCACGTCGATCGGCGATTCATAGGCGCCCATGTCGATGTCCGCCGCGCTGACGCGGGCGTTGTCGTCGAGGTCCAGGGGTAGTGGCTCAGCGATGTCACCGTCGCCGTCGAGATCGGCACGGTCCATCGGCAGAGCGCTGGCGTCGCCGGCATCCACGACCGGTGAATCCGGCAACACGTGCAGATCGTCGTCGGCGGTTCCCGACACGCCGTCCGGACCATTCGCATCGACGAACAACGGATCGTCAGCGATGTTCCCGACGCCGCCCAGCGAGCCGGTTAAACCTTGTACGCACGACTCGTTGATGGCGAAGGCGCCGAAGGTCGCCACGGGCAGAAGCTGCGCCGTCTGCGTCATGGCCTGGTTAAGCTGGTTCTGCCAGAAGATCGAGTTCGTGACCTCCAGGCTCAAGGCATCGCTGAACAGACCGCCGGTGACCTGACTGGCGAAGTTGCCCGAGACCGTGCAGTTCACTACTCGTGCCAGCGGATTGCGCAGCGCGGCGACGCTGCCGACCGAGACAGCGCTGTTGCCGGCAAATACGCAGTTGTACAGCTCGAGGTCGCCGGCGCCGAAGCTTGTGCCGAACTGTGGCCCGCTGCGCACGGCGCCGCCGACCCCTTCCGTGCACACGTTGCCCTGGAAGAGGCAATTGGTGATGAGCGAGTCGGCCGCCGTGATGAAAATCGCGCCTCCCTGATCGGCGCTCTGATTGCCGATGAACTGGCAGCGGGTGATGACGATGGGCTCCTGGTCCGGCCCGCCGGATTGGTTGTGCCACATCGCCCCGCCCACGACCAGGGCCTGGTTGTTGACAAACGTGCAGTTCTCCAGGCGCACGTGCTTGATGTTTTGCTCGATGATCGCGCCGCCATACTGCGCAAGGTTGTCCGCGAACGTACAGTCGGTGAACGTCAGGGTGCGCTCGACCGTATCGAACGGGGCCACGCCGGTCCAGACCGCGCCGCCGGTCTGGTGCTCTGCCGCGTTAGCGGTGAACTGGCAATCGGTGAACTGCGCGGTGAGCGTGCTGCCATTCAGATCGCGCAGGCCGATGGCGCCGCCATTGTCGCCGCGGTTGCCGCTAAACAGGCAGGCCGTCGCCGTCAGGATGCCGCCCAGGTTGTAGATCGCCCCGCCGAAGCCGCCAATGGTCGGCTGATCGATACCGGCCGAATTGGCGACGAACCTGCAGTTGGCCAGCGTGACGCTGGCGCTCTGGATGAACATGCCCCCGCCGCCGAGAAGCTGATTCGGATTGAAATCGGCGTTGCCGCCGCGGATGGTCAGACCGTCGAGACCGGCCGTTTGCGTGAAGTTGGTGGCGGTAACGACATGGCGGGCGTTGTTTGCGATGTTCGTGAAGTTCGGCCCGTCGTTCCCGTCAAAGTCACCCGACAGAGTCGTGACGTTGGCGATCGGATCGCGCTGGTCCAGCGACGTCTCCGAACCGTCAAACCCGCCGTAGAGGACCACATCGGGGACAAGCACGAACGTATCGCCGCGGTTGCCGGAGCCGGGCCCCGGCAAGTAGGTGCCCGCCGCGATCCAGACCTGCGTAATGGACGGGTCGCTGCTGGCTTCTTGCAGCGCTTCAAACACCTCCCGGTACGCGGTGGCCCAGCTCAGGCCATCGCCATCGCTGGGCGCGTCGGAGCGCACGAAGCGCACGGATTCAGCGCCCGCGGACGCACTTAAGCCTGCCAGCGACGCCAAATAGCTCCAAAACAGCACGTTGCGGTGCCATGCGGACACTGCCATTACGTTCACTCCCTCGTCAACAGAACTTGCCGCGCGTTGCGACCAGGCGCCGCGCTCGTGGTCTCAATGTGTCCGCAAGGCCAAGACATTGCGATCCGGGACACGCCGCTTCCGCAGAAGGTGGGCCGGTCGCAGAGCGACCGGGCTCGCGGCGCAAGCCGCGGCGTGTCCCGGTCGACGGGCCGGGGCCGATTCGGCGTGACGTCGATCTGTCTACAGAACGGAGTCTGTGCGAGTCGTCCGAGAACCCGGCCCACGATGGATGCCGCGTAGGCATGTACACGTGCGGCAGGTTCGCCGCCCCGCGACAGGGGTTCGTCAGGGCACGCGGTTTGTGCCGGCGTTGTTGCCGTAGACGATGTAGGCGTTTCCGTCGTCCGGGCGGCGGCCGATGTTCGGGTTGGTGCCGGGGTCGTTGGGGTCCTGCGGCAGCGACTGGTCGATGAAGTCGGCCCTGGTCATGCCCAGGCCGATGTCGTCGAAGCCGTCGTTGTTGATGTCGCCTACCAGCCCGACATTGTCGATGGGGGCCTCATTCGGACGGCCTTCGACGAACGGGCTGAGGAAGACAATGCCCGGCAGCTCCGCCGTTCCGACCATGTTGAGGCTGTACTGCGGCTGCGTCAGGTGCGTGCCGCCGAAGATCAAGTAAGCCACGCCCATGCGGGTCCGGGCGTTATTGTCCTGTCGCGTCTCGCCGGGCGCTGCGATCAGTAGGTCGCCGAAGCCATCGTGGTTGAAGTCGCCGGCCGAGCTGATGCTGTGGCCGACGCGGTCGCCGGCGTGCGCGCCGACGAAGCGGATGCCCGGCAAATCGTTTGTACCGATCTGGCTGAGCGTGCGGTCGCCGTCCACCGACACGCCTCCGAAGACCACGCCGACGAAGCCGTTGTCAATGGGGCAGCACTGGGTCGGCGCCGGGCCGAGCAGGCAGTTGAGCACCGCCAGATCGTCGTCGTCGAGCTGCCGGTCGTTGTTGAAGTCGAAGCCCTTGCAGGCGTCATCCATGAACACCTCGGACCCGACCTCATCGCGGCAGTCCTCGAAGGCATCGACGCTGAGTTCCAGGTCGCCCAGGCCGGCGGCACAGTTCGGCCGCGGGACGTTGCCGGCGTCGGCCGACGGCGCGCCGATGAACACGTCATCAATGCGATCGCCATTGAAATCCAACCCGGTCGCCAGGCTGAAGCCGATCTGGTCGCCCGCCTTCTCGCCACGGATGCGCAGCATGGGCGGGCGCTGTCCCGGCACGTCGGCCAGCGACAGCCGCACGTCGCCGGTGGGCGTGCGGCCGTAAATCACGTAGGCCGCCCCGGTGTCAACCAATCCATTGCGATCATTCCGGTGAGCACCACATAGAATATCAGGAACTCCATCTGCGTTGAAATCGCCGGCCGATCGCGCGCCCGCCAGAAAGTCATCCGGCGACTCCGCAAAGATCTCCCACGATTGAGGCGGCACCGCGGGCCCGCCGCGCGACGTGGGTGGCTCGCCACAATGACCCACCTGTTTCGGACAGCATGGAACCGGCACGATCGAGTTCCCATTGAGATCCTCCTCCTTGTCGCGCCACTGATTCGCATTGTAGTCGGCGCCGGGAAGCACGATGATGCTGCCCGTGAAGCCGCGCGAAGCCACATGGGTGGAGGCACCGCCGTACGCCGTGAGCGTCTCAGCCAAATCCCGCTCGTTGAGCGGCGCGGAAATCAGTATCTCATCGAGTTGGTCGTTGTCCACGTCGGGAAGCGAGGCCACATTCCAGCCGAACAGGTCGTTGATAGGCGGCTGATTGAGTTGCAGGTGATCGACGTGATCATACCAGCCGGACGCAAACCGGGCTCCGTCGATTCGGCCCATAGCACTACCCTGGGCCAATTGCGTGATGGCAGTCGTCGCCGCGGGCAGAATGCGTGAAGCTTCCTGTCCAACCAACTCAAGCCAGACAAACGTGCTGTCCAGGCGGTCGGGATTGATGATGCCTGCCGCATCCCGGTTGTTACTATGAACAATCGTCGCAAACCCGAGTGCCTCGTACGACTGATCCACGAGGATGCCCGCCTCTCGATCGTTTGGCGTGGTGGCCAGGTTGTTTACATACGAATCCGGATAGCATCCCAGTCCTCCGCTGCCGACACGGCGATTGTATGTAATGGTCAGCCTTGGCCGGTCCGGCGGAATGAGATTGAACTCGCTGGAACGAAGCTGCACGTTGTTCTGGCTCATCGGGTCGGGCACGATGATCAGACGGATTTCGTCGTCGAATTCAGCCAGATCGTGCTCAATGAGGTTGACCATGAGCGGCGCCAGGCTGATCACGGCCGTGCCAACGTTGGCATTGACCGTGCCGATCGGCTGGCCAGCGTAGTCGACGCCGGCCACGGGATCGCCATGACCCGCGGCGTAATTGGCATGGGTTGTGGTGTGCTCATCGTACTCGGCAAACGCCTGATGCACGTTGCCCGCCATATCGCCCGGATCGAAGACGCGCAGCTCGAGCGTGGCGTTGATATCGGCGATGTCCGCGGCCTGGTCTGGAATGATATCGAGCAGATCCTCGAACTTGATCAGCGTCCAGCGCCGATGAGGCTGGCCGACAAACTGTAGATCGCCCACGCCGAAGTTCTGATCGCGGGCGCCCGCATCAACGTACCCATCTTCGACCCCGATGTAGTTGAGCGTCGTGGGTGTCCCGGTAGCCACCGTAATGGTGGCCTGGCCCTCGGTCACGACGATCCGCACCGGCACGGTCGCGTCATCGGCGCGGGGGGCATCCGACGGGTCGTCGTCACGGCCCTGGAAGACCCCGTCGGCGTGGGCCAGGCCGAACAGCAGCTCCGGCCGATCGTCACCGTTCAGATCACGAATGAACGCAACGTCTGTAATCCCCTCAGTTCGGGCGTTCGTCAGGCCCAGATTGGCGGCCCGGACTGGCGGCGCACCGAAGATGACGCCGCCGATGGCCGTGCTGGTGCTGTTGATATCAATGTTCCCGCCGAACCGCAGCCGATCGAGTCCGTAGATCAGATAGGCCTCACCAATGTTGCCCAGGTTGCTGGGGTTTCCATAGCGCGCGACCAGCATCAGGTCGCCAATGCCATCGGCGTCGAAGTCGCCGGCAGACACCATGCGATGGCCGAGCTGCGAGCCCGGATTAAAGCCCTGGAAGCGCACGCCCGAGCGCGTCTGTCCGACCGTGGCCACGTCCACAATGCCCTGAGCCGCTTCGACCACGTGGACCGTGCCGCTCGCGTACGCGTGCCGCGGCGGATTCGTGCCGTCGAGCAGCGTTGCGCGCACGAAGTAGGGCTGTCCGTCCGTTCGCAGTGGAACCTCGCTCAGATTGAGGGCGCGGTTGAGTGTGATGGCCGCATTCTGACCCGCAGCCACAGTCTGCTGACTCAGGACGACGACGCCATCCGTGTTGCCAGGCTGGTCCGTCACCGGATTGTCGTTGTTCGGGTTGGAATCGACATCGAGTAAGATGTAGAGCGTCACGTCGCTGTCGCGGTCGTACGGCGGCGTGCCGGCACCGGGCGAAGTCGCGGTCGGCTGCAGCACGATCGTCAGCGGCTCATCATGGCTGACACTGAGATTGAACGACGGCTGCGTTACCACCACCACTGGCGGACTGCCGGGCGGCACCTGGCCGGGATCGGTTACGGTGATGACCACGCGCTGGGTGGACGGCGCCGCCCGGGTGGCAAACGTGCTCACCGGCAGGTTCACGCCGTCGGCGATCACGCCGCGCAGGTTGTACGTGCTGCGCGGCACCAGCCCAGTCGAGGCCGTGAAGCTGTCGGGCCCGCGGCTGTCGTTCTCTTCGATGTTGGAAACCAGTGGAATCTCGATGCCGCTGACCGTGTCGACCAGACTGAACGATATCAGCGCGTTGTCATCCGAATCGGCGTCGGACCAACGAATCAAGAACGATTCGCCTTGGGCTACCGACAAGTCTTCGGCAGGTTCGGTGATGGTGAGCGCGGGTGGCGCGTTGTCGAACACTTGAGGGCCGATGACGGGTTGCGGTCCGGTCCCTCCGCACCCGGCCATCGCCGCCAAACACATGATTCCGGCCCGCGCCGGTGAAAACTGATGTATGAACCGCCGCATACTGCACCCCGTAGACCCCCGGCGCACGATGCGCCCACTCAGCCGCATAGCAACCGCCGTGGCGGTTGTCTCGTACTCATCATTGGAACTCACTGAATGTCACGTCAAGTCATGACGATGACGAGGTTCGCCTCGTGACACGTCAGTCGCTCAGCACCTGGGCACGGTCGCGCTCGACGGAATCGCTGCCACCGCGCGCTTGACCCGCGAGCCGGTGCGCGTCCCGTTCGAGTCGCACCGTTCGCTGCGGCGACCTAGCCAACTTCGAGAAGAGCTGACCTGGCTGCCACGCGTAGGCCGTCACGCGCGACGGTGTTTGCGCTACGACGCAGCCCTCCCTGTCGAGCGCGGGGGGCGTCGCCAACGCATACCGAATGACATCGACGGGCCGGAGCTTGTCGTCGATCGGCTCACGACACGGGCTCGCCGCTGGACGACCGACGAACGCCTGCGGGGTGAAGCCGCGACGAGTGCGGCGGGCCGGCCGCGACCCAGGGGAGCGCCGTGCGGTTGGCCCATGCGACGTGCTCGCTCAACGAGGCCGCTCAGCTGGGAATCCCGCCAGAGCCGGCGCCCAACCGCTGCGGCCACCGCCTTCGATCGGACGGCACGCGCGCGACTTCGCTATCCAATTAGTATGGCGGCCGGTTCCAAGAGTCATCTCACCCGCCCGCAGCGGCGCGAAAAATCTTGGCGGACACCGCGCGGCGTTTTCGCGATTGAGGATAGCCGGGCGTAACAAACGCCTCTCCCCTTGAGACGGCCGGCGGTGGGAATCCAAACCGCGCATAGATCGCGGTCGGGAAACCCGTGCAAATGGCTCGCCTGTGTGGGCGCTCCCCGAGCGTCGCGGCAGCGGCGAGGCTGCGCGCTCGTACCCGGCCACGTCGACGGAACGTGTGCTACTGTGCTCGCCGACAGGAGATACTTAAATGAAACTGGAACAGCGACTTTGGCGTGGCGACGTGAAGCTCGCTGCGCTTGACGCCGCCGTCGTCGCGAGGTGTATCGACGCGTCGGGCGCGCGACGATCGGCGTGCTGGTGGGCCTGTGCGACACTCGCGTTCGCGATCGCGATCGGCACGGCGGTCGAGTCCGCTCGCGGAGAAGGGCCCACTAACGCGCCCGTCATTGACGCCGGATTGACACCACAAGAGGCCGTCGAACTTACTTTCGATCCGAACGGCCCGTTCGACAACGATGGGTTCATCAAGGATCCGGTGGGCGGCGCCGAGGCTCCGGTCGTCGGCGACACCGGCGACGAACCCGAAGGCGGCAGCGCACCGGCAAACGATGTGTGCGCGAATGCGACCGTCATTCCCGGCAACGTCGTGGTCTACAACCCGTCGCTGCTGAATACGACCGGGGCCACCAACAGCCCGTGCGAGCCGGGCGAACCCTGCGAGTCGGGAGGCGTCGGCACGAGCAATTCGGTTTGGTACAGCTACACGCCGAACCTGGACGGCTCGGTCGAGATCAACACGTTCGGCAGCAATTACAACACGGTGTTGTCGGTCTGGCCCGGCTGCGGTGGGGGATCGCCCCCCTTTTGCATCTTCCTGACGTCGCTGGCGTGCAGCGACGACGCGTTCTTCGGCACGCAGTCGCAGTTGTTCATGAACGTGACGGCCGGCGTGACCTACCGCATCAAGGTGTCCGACTACAACCCGTCGGACGGCGGCGGCCTGCTCGATTTCAACCTGACCTGGTTTCCCGCCAACGATGTTTGCGACAATGCGATCCCAATCCCGGGTGTGCTCTACGACCCGGCCCCGTATAGCACGACCTCGGCCGGGACCGAGACCTGCGAAGCTCAAGAAACTTGCGAGCTCAACAACGTGGGCGTCAGCAACACGGTCTGGTACTCGTACACGGCCCCGTGCGATGGTGTCATCAGCCTGAACACCAACGGCAGCACATACGACACCGTGCTGTCGGTCTGGGACAAGTGCGGCTTCTTCTACGCCGTGGACTTTCCGTGCAACTTCGGCGAGCCCAACCCGGTTGAGATCGGCTGCGACGATGACAGCGGGACGGGTCTGCAATCGCAAATCTTGAACCTCCCGGTTGTGGGCGGCGAGGAGTATCGAATCAAGGTGTCCGACTACAACACGACCAGCGGCGGCGGGATGCTGAACTTCAACTTCATGTTCAGCGGGGCCAGCCAGCCCGACGTCGAGATCGCGTCGCCAACCGGCTTATCGTGCGTGTGCGGCGGCATCGTGCCCGTCATCGGCACGGCTGCCGATCCGGACGGCGGACCGGTCAATTACGTCTTGGATTGGATGCCCGCGCAAGGCGGCGCGTGGACGACGATCTCGACGGGGTCGGCCAACGTCAACGATGGCACACTCGGCAACTGGAACGCCAGCCTGTTGCCGCAGGGGCACTATGTGTTGCGGTTGACAGCTACGAGCGCCTGCGGACTGACCAGCACGGCTGTGGTCGTGGTGTTTGTCGATCAGCAGTTCGACATTCTCGACGTGCGCGAGCCGGACGATGGCGACGTCTTCGGCGACACCGTGTGCTTCGACGGCACCGTCTGGGACCACTGCTTCAGCAACTATACGGTCATGTGGAAGCCGGCCAACAGCGGCGCGTTCGCGGTGGTTGACCCGGCCAACCCAACCTACACGTCCACGGTGACGAACGATCCGTTCGCGTTTTGGGAGACGCTGCCCAGCGTCCCCGACGGCGACTACATCGTGCGCGTGCAGGGCACAGACCCGTGCGGCCACGCGCCGATCGAGCTGCGCACCATCAAGGTCGACAACACCGCCCCGACGGCGTTCATCGACACACCGTTCTCGTGCAGCCTCGTCACCGGCCTGGTCGAGGTTCACGGGACGGCCAGCGATGACAACATGCTGGGTTGGGCGCTGCAATACACCGGCGGGAACACGAACAACTGGGTGACGATTTCACAGGGAACGAGCTCGATCACGGGCCTGTTGGGCACGTGGAACACGGCCGGCCTGCCGCCGTGTGCCTACACGCTTCGGCTGCTCGTGACCGACTCGGCCAACGTCAACTGCACCGGCTTGACGCATCAAAGCGAGTACCTCGTCTCGGTCAACGTCGGACTCGATGACCTGGCCTGCCCGGTCGACCTGGACGGCGACGGCGACGAGGATCTGCTCGATTACGCCGAGTTCCAGAACTGTTTCACCGGCCCCTAGGTCCAGCAACCCCACCCGAGGACCCGGCCCGTTCGAGCGGCGCACCCGCTTGAACGGGCCGTCAGTCTGCACGGACGCCTTGGGGGCGCTGGGCGACGTGCAGCGGGAGGCCGGCGGCCGGCATGCCGTGGCCGCTCAGCCCGGCGGGTGGTGCGCACCCAGTAGCGCTTCGACCGTGACGAAGTCGTAACCGCGCGCTCTCAGAGGTTCGATCAACTCGCCCAGGCGGAAATGTACCTTGTCAACTCGTTGTGCGCCCAGATGGAGCAGAAGCAGATTGCCGTTCAGGCCGTGTGGGTCGCGGTTTTCCTGGGCCAGGATGTCGCGGATAATCGTCTCGGACGGCACGAAACCTGGCTGGCCCTCGGGGATCCAATCGCGGTTGGACCCGCTGCCAGGCGTGAAGTTGATCAGCGTCACGCCCATGTCCGTTGCCCATGCGACCTGCTCGGCGTTGTACCACTCGTAGGGCGGCACGAAATAGATGGGCGATCCGTGCGGGCACGCGCCCCACGTTTGCAATGCGTCGATGTTGCGCTGCAGGTCGCGCTCGAAGACGCGGCGTGTCACCCGTGTGAGGTTGCGGTCCTCCCAAGCGCAGTACACGGGATGGGCGTGTGAGTGCGGGCCGAGGTAATGCCCCTCGGCCACGATCCGCCGCAGGAATGGCCGGTGTGCGGCACGCGCGAGGTAATCACCCGTAACGAAGAACGACGCCTTTGCCCCGCAACGCGCAAGGGTATCCAGTATGTGACCCGTGCCTTCTCCGTGCTCACCGCCCGTGAAAATCAACGCGAGCCGCCGTTGCCGCACGTCGCCGCGGACGATGCCGCCCTGGTCGCGAACAAACGGATTCGAATGGACGCGCCCGGCTGCGTGGTCGCCGTGCGGCGCGGCGCAAGCTGGAGTCAGCAACACGCACGAAATCCAGCGAGTCGACTTCGCCCGCATGCTTCGCATTATCGCGGCCGACAGCCAGCCGGCCAGCACTCCGCCCGGCCGCGTCGGCCAACACGACGCTCTGCTCGTGCACGCCCAATCCCATTGGGAGTTGCTGCTCATCGCCGCCCGGTCGTCGGCCTATCAAGTTGGCAGCAGCCCGTCCATTCGGCTACGCTCTGATCGGCAGGAGATTCACGATGCCTACGCGACGGCTCGCCGCTGCCGCCGGTCTCACCGTGTTGTTCGCAGGCGCGTCGCGCGCCGCCGAGCCGAAACCCGATGAGCTGGACTGGATCAAGAAGAACGCCATTCCGCTCACATCGTGCGAGGCCGGCCGCGGTTTCGACGATCTCCAGTCCGTCAAGGCGCTGATCGGCGACGCGCGGATCGTGTCGCTGGGCGAGTGCACGCACGGCACGCGCGAGGTATTTCAGATGAAACACCGGCTGGTCGAATTCTTGGCCAGCGAGATGGGCTTCACAATCTTCTCGATCGAAGCCAACATGCCCGAAGCGTACCAGCTCAATGAATTCGTCCTGCACGGCCGCGGCGACCCGGAAGAGCTCATCAACGGCATGTACTTCTGGACCTGGAACACCGAAGAGGTCAGGGACATGGTCGTGTGGATGCGCGACTTCAACCGCTCGGGCCAGGGCCGGATCGAGTTCACCGGCTTCGACATGCAGACGCCCGACGTCGCCATGCGCATCGTGCTCGACCTGCTCGAAAACGTCGACGCAGAGCGGCACGCGCAGGTCAAGGAGCTGTACGCGGCGTGCGCGAACGTGAACTCCAGCGGTTCGGGTGGCCGAGCGTTCGGCGTCGCCACAGCTACGCTGCCGGTCGATCAGGCCAAGGGAAAGAAGCTCCGTTACATCGGTTGGATTCGGACGAAGGACGTGACACGCCCGTTCGCGGGCCTGTGGTGCCGCGTCGACGGGCCCACGGGCGTGCTGGCGTTCGACAACATGCACAGCCGCGGCGTGACCGGCACGACCGAGTGGAAGGAGTACGTTATCGAGCTCGAAGTGCCCAACGAGGCGACGAACATCAACTTCGGCGCGCAGTTGCCCGGTGACGGCACCGCCTGGTTCGACGGCCTGCGGATCGAGCTGGACGGTCGGCCCTTTGTGCCGGGCGATGGCCTCGATTTGGACTTCGAAGGCGATGCGCCGGCTGGGTTTTACACCAGCGGAGAGGGCTACACCGTCGCCATGGACGCGACAACGGCGCAGTCGGGCAAGCAAAGCCTGCGTATGCACTATCGCAGCGCTCGTGCCGACGCTGGCCTCAAGGCATCGGAAGCGGCCACGCGCTGCAGACAGATCGTCGCCGAGCTCGAATCGAATCGGGAGGCTTACGCAAAGTCGGCCAATCCAAACGACGTCGATTGGGCGATCCAGAACGCGCGGGTCGTGCATCAGTGCATGCAAATGCACGCGGGCGAAGTGCAGCGCGACGAGAGCATGGCCCGCAACGTCAAATGGATTCTCGACCACGCCCCGGCCAACGCGAAGATCGTGCTGTGGGCGCACAACGGGCATGTGAGCACTTCGACGTCGTTCGGCGGCGCGGCGATGGGCGCCTATCTTGAAGAGTGGTATGGCCGGGGCCACGTCGTGATCGGCTTCGCCGCCGGTGAAGGCGAGTACACGGCCGTCGTGCAGGGGAAGGGACTGCGCTCGAACAACCAGCTCCAACCGCCCAAGGCCGACAGCATCGAAAACTTCTTCCGCCGCAGCGGCATTCCGATGTTTTTGCTCGATCTGCGGATGGCCTCTGCCGACGACCCCGCCTCGGCCTGGCTTAAACGCGGCCGTCCGTTCCGCTCAATCGGCTCGGTGGCGATGGACGCCCAGTTCCCCAAACAAGACGTCACGCAGGCCTTCGACGCACTAATCTACATCGACGACACGTCGGCGACGCGGTTGATTCGGCGTGCCGGCGGACGAAACTGAGCCGTGCCCAGGCGGGACGCTGAATCTACTGTGGCGTCCGCTGTCCACCGATATGACGTTGCGTTGACTTAGCGGCCGTGCGGCTCATAATGGGCGGCGGTGAGCGATGGCGACGCTGGATGAAACACCGATCCTCGAGCTTGGCCGTCAGCCGATCGCCGGAGGTGAGCCGACCGGGGCGGATCTCGCCGACGATTCTGACTACATTGCGGTCCTAGCTGAGCTTCAGAAGCTCGACCGGATCGAAGCGACGGCGCCACCCGACTGGCACACGGTCGAGCCAACCTGTCTGCACTTGCTGTCGCATAAGACTAAGGATGTTGAATTGGCCGGCGCGCTAGGCATGGCGCTGTTCCAGCGCTGCGGGTACGCGGGTTTGGCGGCCTCCCTGGGCCTGCTGACGGGCCTGATCAGTACGTTCTGGGACAAGCTCTATCCAGCCCGGCCGCGGCGGCGCAAGGCGCGCATCGAGGCGCTGGCCGATCGATTCACGGAAGGCGTCGAGCTGCGCTGGTTCGCCCGGCAACCCAAGGCTGACGAGTTCGACGCCGTCGACAAGTGCCTGGCCCGCGCCAAGGAGCTTTCCGCGGCGCTGGCGGCGCACTTTCCCGACGAGCGAATCGAGCTGGAAAAGTTCATCAAGGCGCTGGGCGAGCTGGCTTCGAAGCGGCCCAAGGCGGATGCTCCGCCGGCCGCCGCCTCGCAAGCCGCGCCGGGAGCGCCAGCAGCGTCTGGCGGCGTTGGTGGAGGGCCGGCCTTCACGGCCAGCGAGGTGACCGACGCCGGCGGCGCCCTGCGAACCGTTCGCGAGGCGGCCACGTTTCTGCGCACGGCCGATCCGAGCGATCCGATCCCGTATGCACTGATCCGCGTGCTGAAGTGGACGCGCACGGTTCTGCCGACCTCCGAGGCGGCCCGCACACAGATTCAGCCGCCGGAGGGTTCGACGCTCGACACGCTCACGCACCAGTCGGCGTCGGGGATGTGGGACAACCTGCTCAAGAATGCCGAAGCTGCGTTCCGGGCCAACGACGCCTTGTGGCTCGACTTGCAGCGCTACGTGTGCACGGCCATGGCCGGCCTGGGCTCGAAGTACGATCTGGCACGTCAGACCGTGCTGAGCATGACGGCGTCGCTCGTGCAACGGCTCGGGCCGGGGGTCTACGAGCTGCGCTTTCGCAATGGGACGCCGCTGGTGGCGGGCGATACGCGGCTATGGATCGAGGCGGAGACGCGTCCGGCCGGCGGGCGATCAAGCGGCGACATGGCCGCGGGAAACGGCAGGCTGGTCGAGGCGACCGATAAGGCCAGAAAGCTCGCCGGGGAAGGCAAGATCCGCGAAGCGCTGGAGGAGCTGCAAACGGGCGCCTCCACCAGCACGCAGCGTCGAGACCGGTTCCTGTGGCGGCTCCGCATTGCGCAGTTGTGCTTTGACGCCCAGCGATTGCAGCTCGCAGCGCCGCTGCTGGAGGAGTGTCACGAGCAGATTCGGCGGTATCATATCGACGAATGGGAGCCGACCCTGGCCGTCGACGTGGCCCAGACGCTCTACCGTTGCCGCAAGCAGTTGGTCTCGGCCCAGAAGGAGCCGGGCCGCGAGTCGCTCGACGGTGTGCGCGACTCGTTCGCGTGGTTGTGCCAACTTGATCCCGTGGCGGCGCTGGCCGCCGAGCCGATGGCGAAATGACGTCGGTAGGAGCGCAGAGATGAGAATTTGCAAGCCGTTCTTCCGCTGTGGCGGGCAATCCGCAGGCTGCGGTTTCCGCTTCCTGAGCCTTCTCGCGACGGTTCTGTGGCTGGGTGCGGCGGTGCACCTGCGCGCCCAGGACCAGGAACCCGCACCCGCGGAGCTGTTTCAGCTTGCGGCGGAACTTGAGGCCGCCGAGCAATGGGCCGAGGCAGCCGAGGTGTACGCCGAGCTCCTGGAGCTTGTGCCGGACTCTCAGCGGGCCACTGTGTCGTTGGGTGTTTGCTTGTACAACGACGGTCAGGTGGTGCCGGCCATCCCGACGCTGCAAGATGGCATCGCGCTCGACGAGTACACCTGGTGGGCGGAGAAGGGCCTGTACAATCTCGCAGCGGCGCAGCAGGAGCTTGGACAGGACGACGCCGCGTTCGAAGCGATTGACGCACTCAGCGTGACGTTTCCGGATTCGCCCTACTACGCCCAAGCCGAAGTGATCGCTGCACAGATCGATGGAGTTCCCACGGTCGACGCGGAAGTCGCCGCGTTTGACGCCTTCACGGCCTTTTACGACTACCGCGATGCCCTCAGGGAGGACGACGGCGCAGAGGCTGCGGTCTGCATGGAACTGCTCGAAGCCGTCACGGCAGAGCATCCGGGCAGCGGTGCGGCCTATCGGGCGCTGGAGTCGATCGGCTTTCTTCACGCACGCAACAAGCGATCGGCCGAGTACCTGGCCGCGTTCGAGCAAATTCTCGACGAGGTGGCAGAAGCCTGGCCGCAGTCGCGGCTGGTGGCCAACGCCAAGCTTCAAAAGGCCGGGGCGTTCTTCGAGACACTCATGCTGCCGGGCGACTACCTGGCGCTCGTCCCGCCGGAGGAGTGGGAGCAAGCCCGCGCCTTGTGCGAAGAGGTGATCCAGCTCGAGCAGGCCTCACCGCTGCAGATCGCGCGGGCCAAGCTGATGATCATCGAGACCTGTCATTGGCAACAGTGCTTTGCGCAGGCGCTCGAAGGCGCCCAGGCCTACATCGAGGAGTACGACCCGGCCCAGTTCCGCCAGGAAGTGGCCACCGCCCACCAAATCGCTGGCGAAGTGCTGCACATACAGCGCCAGCACGAGGCGGCCATGGTGCACTTCCAGTGGATCATCGACGAGTACCCCATCGACGAGGAAATCTGGCCCGGCCTGCACAACCTGGCCCGCGCGTACTACTGGGTGTTCAGCATCCTGTACCTGACCCGCGCGCCGCTCGATCAGGTGCTCGACGCCGGCTACACCGTGCTGGAGAACTTCCCCGGTACGAGCTCGGCTGAACTGGTCCAGAACGCCCTCGAATTCATCGAAGAGCGCGGCTGGCCCATCCCCTGACGAACGGCTGGGACGAGAATCCCTTCTCGTCCCAAGCATGCGGGAATCCCTTCCCGACACTGGTGGGCCGCAAGAAGGGGCAGGAACGCAAGATTCGCCGAGGATGCCAATGACCCGAACGTGCACGAATCGCCGAAGCCGCTCCGTCGCCGCCTCGATTCCCTGCTTCGTGCGGCTTGTTATCCTGATGATGTCCACGCTCGCGGCGACATCAGCGGCCCGCGCGGGTAGCCCGCCACCCGATTGCAACATCAATCCGTGCGCGCCCGGCTGCCCGCTGTCGCAGACGTGCCTCTGCAACCCCTGCAATGATGGCAATCCGTGCACCTCCGATGTTTGCGATGGCGTCAACTGCTCTTATCCTCCTGTCGTCTGCACGCCTTACCCTTGCTTCAGCGTCGTCTGCGTCGAAGGCAGTTGCGTCTACACCTACATCTGCAACGACGGCAACCCCTGCACGTCCGATGGTTGCGACGGCAATGCCTGCGACTACAACCCAACGTGTCCGCCGCTGCCGTGTCACAGCGTGAGCTGCAATCCGGGCACCGGCGAGTGCACGTACACGCTCACGTGTACGACCGAGCAGCCGTGTGCCTACGCGCATTGCGACGCGAACGGCGCCTGCATGATCGAACGTGGCTGCAACGACGACAACGCCTGCACCACCGATGCGTGTATCGACGACGCCTGCGTGCACACCGGCATCTCGTGCGACGACGACAATGCCTGCACGTCGGACTGGTGCGATCCGGAAGGGGGCGGCTGCCACAACCAGGCCATCGACTGTAACGACAACAACCCGTGCACGAGCGATAGCTGCGATACGCAGATGGGTTGCATGTATCAGGACAATTGCCCGCCCACCGATGCCTGCCACACCTACGTCTGCAACGCGCAGGGCTGCCAGGGCCCGTTCGAGCATTTTTGCGACGACGACAACAACTGCACCGACGACTCGTGCGATCCCCAGACCGGTTGCGTCAACGAGTGGAACTGCCCGCCGTCCGAAGACCTGTGCCTGCACCGGGCCTGTGGCGAGAACAATGTCTGCTACCAGGAGTACGTCGATTGCAACGACAACAACGCCTGCACGGCCGACACCTGCATTTCAGACCAGGGCTGCGTCCACACCAACCTGTGCGAGGACAACAACCCGTGCACGTACAACTTCTGCAACCCCAACGGCGCCTGCGGCACTGAGTTACTTTGCCCGGATAACCACCCGTGCAACACGATCTGCTGCCTGAACTTAGGAGGCGAATACGCGCAGTGCGCGTCCGATCCAGATCCCCAGCCGTGCTCAATGCTGGAGGCAAACCCGCCTGTCGAGTTTGCCGGATGTCCGGGTACGACGCTGATCGTGACCCAGGAAATCTGCAATACGGGCGATTGCCCGGGAACCTACGCGTGGACAGCAACGCCAGCTCCCGGCGAGAGCAACGTCACCGTCACACCGATTGGTGCCCCCGACGTTCCGCTGGGTGCCAATGCGTGCGCCAATCTGTCCGCGACCGTGGAGATTCACGACGATGCTCCGGCCGGGGCCGCGCTCGTCGAATTCGTGGCCGTCACCGTGGCGACCTCCGAGACCTGCGGTCCCGCACCCGTTTTCTCGTGCGACCGGCAGGTTGCGGTAACTGTAATCGTCGTGGACATGGACTCCGACGCCAACAACGACGGTGTCATCGACGTCAGCAACGAGCCGAGTGCCCCGGATGACTCAATTGAGGCCGAAGCCCCAGGGAAATTCATTTTCGACAACTACGATTTCGACGAGGGCAAGCTTAGTTCGAGCGGAATCCCAGCCCCAGACAACTTCGATGCTTCACCTATCAGTGTAGACGGCGAGCTCATTCGGGACGAGTATGAACCGGTACCAGTCACCATCGCCCCGCTCAGCGATGGGCTTCTGGTGGATGCCACCATCGTATTGTCGCATCTCCCCCTCCATCCCAATGCCCGCCTGAGGGTGATTGCTACGCGCCCGTCTCCCGCAGCTCCGTACGGCGACGATTGGGTAATCGTTCCGTTCCAGCAAGACCTCACGTCAGACTTCTTTCGGACAACGGGCGCGAACTACGGGTGGAGCTGGTGGGCCGAGGGCGCTCGCCCAGGGTCGGTAGAGCTCACATTATCCCTATCAAAGCCAGGACTGATGTGCGAAGACACGATCGCCATCACATCAGTGCGTGTGCGCCTCGATGCAATCACGAGTGGGTCCGACCCCGTTCCGGTAAATCCCGCAATCATCGCGCCAATGGAACTGGCGCTTAGCGATTTCACTTTATTCACTGAGGCCAACACGTTTGAGCTGACAGTCTGCGAGCCCTATGCATCGCTTTCGAATGTACCGCACGAATGGTCCTTCAACATGCTAAGTGGATACATTACTCCGCTCTACTCTTTGGAACTCTATCCTGACGGTCGCGGGCTGCGCGTTGACATGCCCTTGCCATCATCCTCAAACCTGGGGACAGCCAGAGTCGACCTTGCTATCGGCCCGACAGTGTGCACGTGCGTGGACACGCTCGTCAGGAATATCCAGCCCGATCTGGAGCCTGGGGACTTTCGCTTTCACGTTAAGGCTCATTTGTGCATGGATAGTACAGGTGCAGGCACCGTTAGAACAGCGGCGCAGGTTAGTCAAAACATGAGTGACGCGACAAAGGTTCTCTCGCAATGTGGTATTATTGTCTCAATTCTGCAAACAGTAACTACGATCGTACCTACGGAATACCTGGATGTAGGTGCGACTGAGCACGACAATCTCTTTGATATCGATGAGGATGAATCCCACATCGACATATACTTTGTGCCGAAGATTCAAGGTGGCAGTTTGGCCGGCGTTACACTTTCACCTTTCGCCTCAGGTCTATTTTCCGAAGCCGGAATCGCGATCGCGGATATTGAAGGGACGGAGTTACTGACAGGTCAATCGGCCGTTCGAACACTGGCTCATGAACTCGGGCATTACTTCCTTAACAATGCATTCGGCGACGACCACGTTAACGATCTTCGCAATGTAATGTATTCTGGAGTGCACCCTAACAAGCGAGACCTGACGGAGGCTCAATGCCTCGAGATGCGCAGTGATCATGCGGAGGACTAGTATGGCGGTATCGGACAATAATTGCATTTGGAAGATGTTCATAGTGGGAGTACTCGGCGCTGCGGTGCCCACGGCGGCGAGCGCGGTTCCTAGCATCTGGACTGACCTTTTCCTTGAGATCGAGCGCGGGGCCACCACTGTGCCGTGGCGCGGGGAGGAAGAACTTGAAGCTTGGGCGACACGCGAGCGCGCGCGGTTAGAGCCAATTCTGCTGTCAGTTCTACGGGGAGAGCGAGTCGCGGTGCAGTGGTCCCGCGTACTCCCGGTGACGTCTATCGTCTTCAACGACGAAATCTGCCGGGTGATTCATGAACAGGCCGTGAGGCTTGCGGACGCGGAACGGGGAGTTGACGCCCAGGAGGTGCTGGTCCGTTCGACCGTTCTGGGAGCATCGGTAAGGACATTCGCCTCTGCAAGGTACCTTCCGGCGAGGCACCTCACGACGCGCCTGGCGACCGACGAACGCGAGTCTCTCAGTTTGGTAGAGCAATGTGTGCTGGCCTTGCAGGAAATCAGCGATGCGAGTTCGATCGAAGTTCTGCGGTCACTGCCGCACCGGCAGACGCATCCGTCCATCGATCGGCTCTGTGCGGTGGTCGAGCAGCGTCTCAGCGCCCGGTTGGCCGGCATGGACTGGACCCTGCGGGCGCAGCAGGACCTGGTGAAGATGGTCCGCTCCTTTGTTGACGCGTTGCGTTCGCGTGATCCGGATCGAATCTCGCGCCATCTGGAAACGCCCGTCGGCTCTATGGAGCCCGATGCCGATTCGCTACGGAGTCGTTTGGCACAACAACCTGGATTGGACCTGGCGTCAGAACTCGCGCAGGTGTTGGATCGCGGAACAGCGTTTTCCGTTGATCAGTCGGCGCGCGGCGCTTGGCTGGATTTCGGCAAGCGCCGACTGCTTTGTGTGCTGGAGCCCGCAGGGTGGAAGGTGTCGCACATCGTGCAGATGCGAGAGAACGGCCGCTGACTCCAGGCCCGGAGCAAGTGTGACCCGTCGGGAGTTGGCGAAGAAAACGCGACGACTGGTATGTTTAGCACATTAAAAGGGGAGAAGTGCATTGCAGCGCAAACGAGCTGCGTGAAATCCCGGCGGCGCCGAAGTGGTGGGCGGCGAGCTCATTACCTCCGTAACCTGCGACAGGAGAACGTCCGATGCTGCGTACGAATACTAATGTGCTATCAGTGGCCAGCGCAATTCTCCTCAGCCCGGCGCTCGTGACCCGGTCCGACGAACGCGGGTCGGGCACCGTGTCGCTGGACGACCTGCGGCGAGTTGCTGTGCTGGAACCCAACCAGTATCGCATCCAGCGCGATGCGATCCTACGTGCGCACCCTGAGGAGTGGGATGTAGCCGAAGCCGTTGAGCACTCCTGGGAGGCGGGCCTGATCGCACTGATCCTTAACGCACGCCTGCACTTGTCGGAGCAGGCGGGCAAATGGGACGGACTCCAGCCAATCGATCCAGTGGCGACCATCCGGGGTGAGTTGGATTACAATCTCGAGCAACTGGGAATTGGCGATTATCGGGTGTTTGCCATAGAAGAGATATGGAAGCCGCGCGTGCACAAGATTAGGTACATGCAGCCGGAGTGGGTGCTTACTCGTGGGCGCGTCCTTGGACCACTCGCCCTGTGGTATCGGGTGTGGCAGGGCGGTCGCAGCGGTCCGATGCGCCGCCTTGCGATAAACGCCATCGCCGGTGATGAGAGTGATCAAGGGCGCGACGCTATCGCGGCGATACTCGAGAATCCTAACTCGCCACAGCAGGACATGATCGATGCCATTAGCCGGTTGGGAAGGTACCGGCCGGCGTACGCGGCCGACGTATTGTTCTCCGCACCGCAGACGAATCCAGACCTTCCCGGTGGCTGGCGGGTACTCACATGGCTGGGGGACCCGCGCGCGCGGAAGTTTCTGCGAGAACGGGCCCTAGATCCGAAACTGCAGGCGACCGACGCCGCGCGATTGGGCGCACTGGGAGTACTCAGTACCCATCCCGCTCCCGAGGACATGGACATCGTGCGGAACTTTCTTTACGCGCCAGATTCGCCGCGATCGAAGCACTGCGACGAAATCGCTCAAAAGCTCCCGAAGATGGCCGGTACGGCGCTCAAGATGCCTGGGGAATTCAAGAAGTCAGCCATCGACATACTCTTGACATACCCGATCGAGCTCGCCCGCCCGCTAATCCACGAGGTGTTGCGCAACCCGCCCGCCCCAGAGGTCTTCTGGTACCTGGTGCGCGGACTTCCGGAGGAGGGGCATGCCCTGTCGCCGGAGGAGCGGGAACTCTTGCAGGCGCTTCAAAAGGCCGACAAGGTGCCCGAGCTGGCTCGCGAGGAGGTCAACCGAGTACTCGCGTTCGCCTCGGAAGCCGAGAAGCGTAACGCCTCGCCGCCGCCGGCGGATCCCTGACTGCCTCTTTGGCGCGGGTAGCGCTCGTCGATGCGGTGGTCGGTGCGGCGGTCTTGCGGTAAGCTGTAGATGCGGATTCGCTGGGGAGGATTTTGGAGAGATTCGACAAGTCAGGACTCGAGGCTTCAAAAGGAGCGTTTCTATGGCGAAGGGACCGTCCAAGGCCCGCGAGGCGCGGGTGAACATCGTGATTTCCGACAAGCTCAAGGGCGGGGCCGAGCCGGAGCTGCCCTTCCGGCTGCTGGTGATGGGCGACTACACGCTCAAGGCCGACAAGCGGCCTATCGCGGAGCGGGCGCCGCTCGACATCAACAAGTCGAATTTCGACGCGGTGATGAAGAGCTTCAACCTGTCGCTCGACCTGTCCGTGCCCGACCGCCTGTCGGGCTCGGGCGAGATGCCGGTGAATATGAAGTTCGCCACGCTCAAGGACTTCCGGCCCGAGTCGGTCGCCCGGCAGATTCCGCAGACGCGGAGCCTGCTCGAGCTGCGCGAGGCGCTCAAGGCGCTTCGACCGGTGATGGGCGACAAGGCAGCCGTCGAGAAGCTGCTGGCCGCGATCAAGGATCCGGCTGTCCGCGAACAGATTCTGTCGATGATTCAGGCGCCCGGCGGTGGAGCTGCGGGCGCCACGCCGAGCACCTAGGAGGACGTGGGTGGCCCGCCGCGGCGGGCTGTGTGACTTCATGCCCGCGCTGGCGCTTGGGCATGCCACCCCAGCGCCGCCGAACTGAATACAGGAGAGCCGACTTATGGCAGAGCAACCTCAGACCGCAGCAGCCGCCGGGACGACCACGGTCGAGACCACGGCGGTCGATAAGCTCATCCAGGACCTGGACCTGGACACAAACTACATCGATCTGTACCGCAAGGGTATTGCCGGCCTGGTGCAGAAGGCCTCGGGCCGCGACCTGGCCAAGCTGGTCATCAACAAGCAGGTCGTCGACGACTTCATTGCCGAGATCGACAAGCAGATCAGCGACCAGGTCAACGAGGTGCTGCACGACAAGGAGTTTCAGAAGCTCGAGTCGGCCTGGCGCAGCCTGTGGTACCTGATCGATAACACCGAGTTCCGCCAGAACATCCGCATCGAGCTGATGAACACCACCAAGGAAGACCTGCTGGCCGACTTCCAGGACAGCAAGGATTGGCAGAAGTCGGGCCTGTTCCGCACGGTCTACCGCGACCAATACAACACGTTCGGCGGCAAGCCGTACGGGCTGATGGTGGCCAACTGGCACTTCGACAACCGTAACCCGGAAGTCGAGCTCATGACCGAGATCGCCCGCGTGTCGGCCGTGGCCAAGTGCCCGTTCATCGCCGGCGCGGCGCCGCAGATGTTCGGCCGCAAGGAAGATTCGTTCCTGAACCTGCCGAAGATGGCCGAGATGTACGAGATCTTCGAGCAGCCGCAGTACACCAAGTGGAACGCCTTCCGCGAGTCGGACGACGCCCGCTACGTTGGCCTGGCCATGCCGCGCGTGCTGCTGCGCAAGCCGTACACGATCGAAGATCAGGACGTGAAGGACTTCGTCTTTGAGGAAGACGTCCGCACCGAACACCACGAGCGATACTTGTGGGGCAACGCATCGTTCGCACTGGCGGCCCGCATGACGGACAGCTTCGCCCGCTATGGCTGGTACAACTCGATGGTCGGACCGACCAGTGGCGGCACCGTGCAGAATCTTCCGCTGCACCAGTATGAGGCGACCGGGCAGTACCAGACCAAGATCCCGACCGAGACGCTGATCTCCGAAGACGTGGACGTCGACCTGTGCAACTTCGGGTTCATTCCGCTGGTCATGCGCAAGGGCAGCGACAACGCGGCCTTCTTTGACGCTCCGTCAGCCAAGCGGGTGGGCAAGTTCCCCGACACGGCCGAGGGCAAGGAAGACGAGACCCGCGCCCGGCTGGGTATGGCCTTGCCGTACCTGATGATCTCGTGCCGGATCGCGCACTTCCTGAAGGTCATCTGGCGCGAAAACATGGGCCGCGTCATGGACGCCGAGAAGATGACGGTCGAGATCAACAAGTGGCTGGCCCAATACTGCCGCCAAGGTTCGCTCGATGACGAATTGGTCGCCAAGTATCCCCTGAAAGAGATCCAGGTCAGTGCGACGCCGGTCCCTGGCAAACCGGGCCTGTTCAAGTCGGAGATTCAGATGGTCCCGCACTTCCGTTTGAAGGGGGTCGAGATCACGCTGTCGATGGTGGGGCAGTTCGATCCGCCGCCGACGTAGCGGCCACGCGGCACGCTCGGAGTGGGAACTGGCCGCAAAGCTACCCAGTGCCCACTGCGGACTATTACCCAGTGCTGGGGAGTGTGTTACTGCCACGTGCGGCCACAGGCGGATCGTAAGTGTCGGTAGCAGCGATACTTATCGCAGGTGGCGACCAGATTCGCGCCAATCGGTGTGGTCTGGCGCGGATGTTGCTCTTGTCAGATCGGCGAGGCACGAGTGGGCGTTGGAATCGGCTCATGGGCGAGCCATTCAGCGACGTGACAGCGCCAGAGTTCACGATGCGTTCGAGGGCTGCGTGACTAGCCGAGCCGGCGTGCGGACCGGTTGGTCTGGCCGTCGAACCATCGATCAGCGAAAGGAGAGCCTCCAAAATGCCAACCCCGTGTAACCTGAAGGTGACTGAGTATCCCGGATCGTCAGAGAAGGAAGGCCGCGAAGGCACCAGCGACGTGTTCGAGATCGAGCATCACATGCACCAGCCGCTCGACCCGACCACGGGTCAGGCGACCGGCGTGCGCGTGCACAGCCCGTTTCGGGTGGTCAAGGTGCTCGACAAGGCCAGCCCGGGCTTCGAGAAGGCCCTGTGCACCGGTCAGAACCTGGCCGAGGTCGTGATCGACTTCTATCGGATCGACCCGGAAGCCCGCGAGGAGAAGAAGTACTACACCATCACGCTCAAGCAGGCCCGCATCGTGGACATGCGGCCGTACATGCCGATGAGCTTCGTGCCGGCCAACGAGTCGTACCGGCACATGGAGCAGGTCAGCTTCGTCTACGAAGAGATCGAATGGAAGTGGATCCCGGACAACGTGGTCGAGATGGACAAGTGGCGCGCTCCGGGCAGTAACTAGTGCGTCGGTCGTGCTAAGGCATGTCCAATCCCGGCCTGCCGGGAGCGGGCATGCCGACCACCGGGCATGGCGGCGATGACGCTGGCCGTGCCACAGCAGGGTTGGTGGAATCCCAGCCGGATCGTTGAGCTGGGGTTCCGTGGCGAGGCTCGTGTGCCGGGGTCCTTGACTGTGGTTAGCCGCGGTCGGGACCCCGGCCCGTCACGACAGCATGGCTCGCGAACAGACACTGCTTGACCGCATGGCCTCGATCGGCCGCGAACGGCAGCATCGCCGCGACCGTACTGCGGCCGAAAACGCCGAGGCGCTCATGGAGGCGGTGCGGTCGAACCTGATTCGGCTGCTCAACTCGCGGTACGGCATGAGCGAAGCCATGCCCGACTATGGCCTCCCGGCCCTGACGGACATCACGGTCGGAACACGCGACTACGTCGAGGTGGTGCGCAGTGCCATCCGCGACGCCGTCCAGAAGTTTGAGCCGCGGCTGCAGCATGTTCGCGTGACGCACGCGGCCGAAGACGAGCGCGGACCCAACGTCCTCGCCTTCCGAATCGATGCTTCGTTGATCGGGCGCTCGGTCGAGTACCGCGTGGCCTACGACACGATGCTGACCGGCTCGGGCGCGGTGAAAGTGTACGGCTGAATGACGATAGGGTGGCATGCCCAGGCGAAGCGCGGGCATGACGTATGTCTCGTTGCATCATGCCCGCGCTTCGCCTGGGCATGCCACCCGCTCAGTATCGAGTGATCGGCGTGAAAAACACGTACTACCAGGACGAGTTGCGATACCTGCGGGAAGTGGGCCCTGAGTTTGCCCAGGCCCACCCGGAGATCGCCCGCTGTCTGGCCGACCGCGGCTCCGACCCCGACGTCGAGCGGCTGCTCGAAGGCGTGGCGTTCATGTGCGGGCGGGTCCGGCAGAAACTCGACGACGAGCTGCCCGAGCTGACGGCGGGCGTGATGTCGCTGCTTTGGCCGCACTACCTGCGGCCGATCCCGTCGATGACCGTCATGGAGCTCCTGCCCGAGATCGAGCAGATGCAGGCGGCCGGGCAGGTCGAGGCGGGCGCGCAGTTCGCCAGCGTGCCGGTCGATGGAACGCGCTGCCGATTCCGATCGTGCTGGCCGGTGGTCATTCGGCCGTGGCAGATCAGCGACGTGCGGCTCGAGACGGCGGCCGCCAAGCCGGTGCGCCTGGTCATGCGGCTGAAATCGTCGCCCCGCGCCAAACGCGAAAACCTGAATCTCAAGTCGGTGCGATTGCACTTGGCCGGCGATCCGCGTACCGCGTTCACGCTGTACGTGCTGCTCGCGGCGCATGTCGAACACATGACGGTCAGCGATGGCTCGACGCGGCACGATCGTAAGGAAGTCCTATTGGGGCCGGAGTGCGTGCGGCCGGCCGGGCTCGACCGGGCCGAGGCGGTCGTGCCCTATCCGGCCCGCTCGTTTGCCGGCTATCGGTTGCTGCAGGAGTACTTCGCGTTCAAGGAACGCTTCCTGTTCGTTGACATGACGCGGCTCGATCGGGCGGTGGCCGAGTTGCCGGCCGGCGACACGATCGAGCTGGCCATCACGTTCAATCGCCGGCCGGAGTCGTTGCCGCACGTGGGGCGCGAGAACATCCGGTTGCATTGCGTGCCGGCTGTGAACCTGTTCGACCATCCGGCCGAGCCGATCCGCGTGCAGCACGACCGCGTGCGCTACCTGGTGCAGCCGGCCCGCACGGGCATCGCCGAGCGCTCGCACGCTGAGATCTTCACGGTCGACCGCGTGATGGGCTTCGGATCGACCGCCCAGCAGTCGCGCACCATCGAGCCGTTTTACTCGTTCGCGCACATGAGCGATCCGCGGATCGCCACCTATTACCAGACGCACGTCGTGCCCAACGTCCAGAGCCGCGACCTGCGCCAGGGCACCGATCTGTACGTCTCGTTCGTGGCCGGCAGCGGTGACAACCGCACGCCGGACGACGAGACGCTCTCGGTCGACCTGACCTGCAGCAATCGCGACCTGGCCAGCACGCTGCGGGCGGGCGACATCGCCGAGCCGACCGACCGGTCGCCACCCGGCGTGCGCTTCCGCAACATCATGCGGCCGACGCGCAGCGTCCCGCCGCCGCTGGGCAACGCCCTGCACTGGCGGCTGATCTCGCACTTGTCGCTCAACTACGTGTCGCTGACCGAGGTCGAGCACTTCAAGGAGCTGCTGCGGGTTTACGACTTCCAGGCGGCGCACGATGCCCAGCTTGCCATCGCGCAGCAGCGGCTGCTCGACGGAATCATCAGCGTGCGGGCTGCCTACCGTGAGCGGCTGGTGCGCGGGGCTCCGCTGCGCGGCGTGGCCGTCAACATGGAACTCAACGAGGATCATTTCGCCGGCGAGGGCGACGCGTATCTGTTCGCGACGCTGATCGACCGTTTTCTGGGGCTGTACGTGACGCTGAACGCCTACAGCCAACTGACCGTGCGACTGACGCGCAGCGGGCAGGTCTACCCGTTCGCGCCGCGGTGTGGCGAGCAGGCCACCGGCGCACTGACGCGCGAAGAGGTGCAGGATGTCCGCTGATGTCGCGACTCGACAACCCGAGCCGCGCGGCGAACTGTGGGACCGCCTGCTGGCCCGCGGCTGGGAGTTCGATTTCTTCCAGGCGGTGTGGCTGCTCGAGCGTCATATCGACGGGCCGGCCCGCCTGGGCGATTTGGGACCGGCCGGCGACGAGCGCGTCCGGCTGCGGCCAGACGTCAATGTCGGCTTCCCGGCTACCGACGTGCGCCGCGTCACGCGGCGTCGGCGCGAGCCGGGGGCGCCGGGCGACGGCGGGTTCGGGTATTGCGTCGACGCCAGTTTCATGGGGCTGTACGGCGTGGCTACGCCGCTGCCATTGCATTATGCGATTACCATCCTGCGCTCGGTCGATCAGGATGATCGGCCGCAGACGGAGCCGGCCGATGCACGCGAGACCGGCGCCGAGGCAGCCGGCCCGACCGTTGTAGAAGAAGTGCCGAATCCACGGCGTGATTTTCTCGATATCTTCCACCATCGCCTGCTATCTCTGTTCTATCGAGCCTGGACAAAGTACCGCTATGAGCGGACGTTCGGCGCACCTGGCCGTGATGTCATCACCGATTACCTGTTCTGGCTGATCGGCTGTCCGCGCTCGTATGGCCGCGATGTTCTGGGCGTCGAGCCGCTGCGGCTGCTGCGCTACGCCGGTACGCTGACGCAGCATCCGCGCTCGGCCACGTCGCTCGAAGGCATCCTGTTCGACTATTGGCACGACATTCCGGTGCGGGTCGAATCGCACGTGGGGCGCTGGGTGGCGCTGTCGCCGGCCGACTGGAACAAGCTGGGTGCGGCCAATTCGTCGGTTGGGATCGACCTGACGCTGGGCGAGGAGGTGTACGACCTGAGCGGCGCGTTCGCGGTCGGGCTGGGGCCAGTGGATTGGGCGACGTATCTCTCGTTCCTGCCCGACGGCGAACGATTCGCCCAGACGCGGTCGCTGGTGACGCTGTATTGTGCCGATCCGCTGGGGTTTACGATCGATGTGACGCTGGCGGCCGGCGAGGCGCCGCCGACGCGGATGTCGGCCAGCGACGATGCCGGCCGGCTCGGATACACAAGCTGGTTGCTGACGGCGGATCTGCCGGAGACGACGGTGAGGTTTGAGGCGAACTGAGGTGAGTGTGGCAACGCCAAGGGCAAAGGTGAGAGAGCACGGGCAAGCGATACGGCTGCTTGCCCATGCCACCCGCCGGCTCGGATACACGAGCTGGTTGCTGACGGCGGATCTGCCGGAGACGACGGTGAGGTTCGAGGCGAACTGAGGTGAGTGTGGCAACGCCAAGGGCAAAGGGGAGAGAGCACGGGCAAGCGATACGGCTGCTTGCCCATGCCACCCGCCCGCCAAGATACGTCATGGCCGCGCTTCGCTTGGCCATGCCACCCGCGCCACCCACCCGTGCCACGCAGGAGGAGCCATGACCACGACAACCCGGGCAGATGAGCTTCGGCGATTGCTGGGGCGGTTTGACGCGGCGGCGCTGCAGTGCTTCCAGGGTGCGACCGCCGCTTGCCAGTCGCGTGCCCATTTCGAAGTCACGCCCGATCACCTGCTGCTGCGCATGCTCGACGACGCCACCGGCGACGTGGCCCGCATCTTCGACACGTTCAAGGTGGATCGCGGGCAGCTTCGCCGCGGCGTGCAGCGCGTGCTCGACGACTTGCGAACCGGCCATCATGGGCGTCCGGCGCTGTCCGAGGCCGTGGTCGAGCTGCTTCAGTCGGCGTCGGTCATGGCCGACGAGTTCGGCTTCGAGCCGATTCGCACCGGTTTGATCCTGTTGGCGTTTGCCCTGAATCCCGGCCATACGCGCGTGGGCGAGTTCACGCCCGAGCTCGACCGCATCGACGTCGATCAGCTTCGCGACCACTTCCATGAGATCGTGCTCAAGCCGGGCGAAGCGGCCGCGACTCCTACCGCGCCGACCGGCGCGCCCGCCGCCGGCGATGGGCAGGCGCTGGCGCAGTTCACCGTCGACATCACGGCACGGGCCGCCGCCGGGGAGATCGACCCGGTGTTCGGCCGCGATCATGAGATCCGTCAGATGATCGACATTCTTTCGCGCCGGCGAAAGAACAACCCGATCCTGGTGGGCGATCCCGGCACGGGCAAGACCGCCATCGTCGAGGGGCTGGCGCTGCGGATCGGCAAGGGCGATGTGCCGCCCATCCTGCGCGGCGTGAAGCTCATCTCGCTGGACCTGGGCTTGCTCCAGGCCGGCGCCGGCGTCAAGGGCGAGTTCGAGAACCGGCTCAAGAACGTCATCCGCGAGATCAAGGCCAGCACGACGCCGATCATTACGTTCATCGACGAGGCCCACACGTTGATCGGCGCCGGCGGAGCGGCCGGCGGCGGTGACGCGGCCAATCTGCTCAAGCCGGCCCTGGCCCGCGGCGAGCTGCGCACGATCGCGGCCACGACCTGGGCCGAATACAAGAAGTATTTCGAGAAGGACGCGGCGCTCGAGCGTCGATTCCAAGTCGTCCGTTGCGAGGAGCCTTCGACCGACGTCGCCATCGTGATGCTGCGCGGCCTCAAGGACAAGTACGAATCGCACCACAAGGTCATCGTGTCCGACGAGGCCGTGGCGGCCGCGGTCAACCTGTCGAACCGCTACATCAGCGGCCGCTTCCTGCCGGACAAAGCCGTCGACCTGCTCGACACGGCCGCCGCCCGCGTGGCCGTCAGCCTGAGCACGCGGCCGGGATCTCTTGAGGACCTGGATCGCGAGCTTGAGCACCTCGACCGGTCGATCCAGGCCATCGAGCGCGACACGATCTCGGGCGTCAGCGTCGACAACGGCGCATTAGCCGAGATTGAGTTGTCTAAGAAGTCGGTCTTGGAAGAGCGCGAGCAGCTCGAGCAGCGTTGGCAATCGGAGCTGAGCGCCGTCCGCCAGATTCAGGAGATTCGATCGAAGCTGCCGGGTTGTGGAGACCCGTCGAGCACAGCGGGCAACGGACAAGCGGCAGAGTCGGCAGAGCGCAAGCCGGCCGAACCGGAAGCCGCCGCCCCACCGTTGGACGAGTCGATCCGCCAGCAGCTCGACCTGGCCATGCGGTCGCTGCGTCAGATTCAACGCGACGACCCGCTGGTGCATCCGCACGTCGATGCCGGCGCCGTGGCGGCGGTTGTGTCGGATTGGACCGGCATTCCCGTCGGCAGCATGGTCAAGGACGAGATCGCCGCCCTGCTCGACATGGAGAACCGGCTGCGCAGCCGCGTGGTCGGTCAGGACCACGCCCTGGCAATCGTGGCCGAGAAGCTGCGCACGGCCCGCTCCGGCATCGGCAACCCGGCCCAGCCGATGGGCGTGTTTCTGTGCGTCGGACCCAGCGGCGTCGGCAAGACCGAGCTGGCGTTGACGCTGGCCGACCTGCTGTTCGGCGGTGAGCGCTTCACGATCACCATCAACATGTCGGAGTTCATGGAGAAGCACACCGTCTCGCAGCTCAAGGGCTCACCACCGGGTTACGTCGGCTACGGCGAAGGCGGCGTGCTGACCGAAGCGGTCCGTCAGCGGCCGTACGCGGTGGTTCTGCTGGATGAGGTCGAAAAGGCCCATCCCGACGTGCTGAACCTGTTCTACCAGGTGTTCGACAAGGGCACGCTGGCCGACGGCGAAGGCCGGGTGATCAACTTCAAGAACACGGTCATCATTCTGACCAGCAACCTGGGCACGGACGTGATCCAGGGCATGTGCGAGTCGGGCCAGCCGATCAATGCCGACGAGCTCAAGGAAGCGATCTATCCGCACCTGCGCGAGCACTTCAAGCCCGCGCTGCTGGCCCGCATGGTGGTGGTGCCGTTTTTGACGATCGGCGGCGACGTGATGAAGTCGATCGCGCGGCTCAAGGTCGGCAAGATCGGCCGGCGGCTGTTCGACGCCCACCGCATGGGGCTGGCGATCGACGAGTCGGTGTATGACCAGATCGCCGCCCGCTGCACGCAGGTCGACCTGGGCGCCCGCAATATCGACCACATTCTCGACCGCGAAGTCATGCCGCGGCTGTCGCGGCTGATTCTGGAGCAGATGACCGCCGAACCCGCCGGTCCGGGTGCGCCGCCACGGACGTTGAATGTCGGCACGGATGCCAGCGGAGCGTTTACGTACTCGATGTCGGCCTCGGCCTAGGAGCGATTCGCAATGCCGGTAGTGCAGGATCTCAGCAAGGCCCAGATCGCCTTTCAACTGGCGGACGGGGAGCCCGATCAGTTCCTGGTGTTGCGTTATCGCGGCAGCGAAGGACTGTGCCGCCTGTACCGGTTCGATATCGAGCTGGCCTCGACGCAGGCGGACGTGGCCTTCGCCGACGTGGTCGGCAAGCCGGCCGTGCTGAGCATCAACACGCCCGGCGGGCCGCGCTGGTTCCACGGCATCATCGGCCGGTTCGAGCTGATCGACGAAACGCACGACCAGAATTACTACCGGGCCGAGCTGGTCCCGGCGGTGTGGCTGCTGACGCATCGCTACAACTCGCGCATCTTTCAGAACAAGTCGGTCAAGGACATCGTCACCGAGGTCCTGACCAAGGGCGGCATCGCCAGCGACCGTTTCCAGTTCACGGCCGAACGCGGCAACGAGCCGCGCGAATATTGCGTCCAATACCGCGAGACCGACTATAACTTCATCGCCCGCCTATTGGAGGAAGAGGGCATCTGGTGGACGTTCCAGCAGACGCAGGAACACCACACTTTGGTCATGACCGACGCGAAGACGTATACGCCGATCGAGGGCGATGCGAATCTTCCATTCCACCGAGGGACCGGACTGCACACGGAGGCCGACCACGTTTCGCGCTTCCGCATCGGCCAGGTGGTTCGCCCTGGCGCCGTGGCGCTCAACGACTTCAACTATCAGAATCCCAAGCCGGACCTCAATGCCAAGAGCGACGCGGGTCGCGACCAGAAGCTGGAGGTCTACGACTATCCGGGCGAGTACGTGGTGCAAGGCGACGGCGCCAAGCTGGCCGCGCTGCGGGTCGAGGAGTTTGAAGCCAGTCGGACGATCGGCACCGGCCGCAGCAACTGCCCGCGGCTGTCGCCCGGCAAAAAGTTTGCCCTGATCGAGCATGCCTCGACGCCGCTCAATCAGGAGTACCTGCTCACGGCCATCACGCATCAGGGCAAGCAGTCGACCACCCGGACCGCGGCATATCAGAACGGCCACAGCAGCGTGCTCGATGCCCGCGTGCGGCAATCGCTCATCAATGCCCAACGGAACGACAACACGTCGATCCGCGAGCTGAGCGAGGCCATCTCGCAGATCGCGTCGCGGCTGCAAGCCGGCGATCCGACGGCGCATCGGACGCTGTCGCAGTGGCTCTATCACGCCGGGCAGGTGTCGAAAGACGCGACCAGTGTGGCCGGGATTTCGGGGGCCGACCCGCTGTCGGGGCTGGCCGTGCCGAACCTGCTCGACGACATCGCGAAAGACTCAGGCGTCAATTACGACGCGCCAGTCTATGAATGCTCGTTCGAGTGCATTCCGGCGGCGCTGCCGTTTCGGCCGCCGCGCGTCACGCCGTGGCCGGTGATGCGCGGCACGCAGACCGCCCGCGTGGTCGGGCCGTCGGGCGAGGAAATTCACACCGACGAATACGGCCGCGTCAAAGTCCAGTTCCACTGGGACCGCGAAGGCAACGAAGGCGGCCAGCCCAAGCTATACGGGGCCGACTCGTCGTGCTGGGTACGTGTCTCGCACGGCTGGGCCGGCGGCGGTTACGGCATGTTGTTCCTGCCGCGTGTCGGGCAGGAAGTCATCGTCGATTTTCTGGAGGGCAATCCGGACCAGCCGATCGTCATCGGCCGCGTCTACAACGCCGACCACATGCCGGCCTACCTGCCGGACCAGAAGACCCGCAGCTACATCAAGACCAACAGCAGCAAGGGCGGCGGCGGCACCAACGAGATTCGCTTCGAGGACCTCAAAGACAGCGAACAGATACTCCTGCACGCTCAGAAGGACCTGCACGTTCGCGTCAAGAACCAGCGGGTCGAGACCATCCTGGCCGACGATCACCTGACCGTGGCCGGCAACCAGATCCAGTTGGTCAAGAAGAACATGGACCTGCAGGTCAAGCTCGACCTGAGCGAGAAGGTGGGCGGGAAACAGTCGCTCGATCTGACCGGCGATCTCGGCCAGAAGATCGGCGGAAACCTCGGCACGGACGTCACCGGCAGCGCCTACTTGAAGGCGGCGTCGGTGGTTATCGAGGCCACGGGCGGCATCACGCTGAAATCGGGCGGCAATTTCGTGCTGATCGATGCGGCCGGCGTCACCATCATGGGCACGCAGGTCAAGATCAACAGCGGCGGCTCAGCCGGCAGTGGCACGGCCGTCGCGCCCAAGGCCCCGACCGATCCAGGCGAGGCCGACGACGTGCAGCCGGGCAAGGACACGACCTACAGCGGCGCCGTTCAGACGACCGAGGCGACGCCTCCGGGCCAGGCGGCCGGCTACGAGGTGCCGCCCGAGGAGACCAAGGAAAAGAAGACCTCGTGGGTCGAGATCGAGCTGGTGGACGAGGCCGGTATGCCGGTGCCCGGCCAGCGCTATCGGCTGACCAAGCCGGACGGCAAGAAGATCGAGGGCTCGCTGAACGCGATGGGCATGGCCCACGTGATGCTGGAAGAGCCGATGGTCACGCAGCTTACGTTCCCCGATCTCGACGCGGACACGTGGATGCGCGACGCCGGCCCGGTGCCGCCCGCCGCGGGGGCTGCGGGTGTCAGTCCACCGCCTGACGCACCCGCCGGTCAGCCGGCTAGCGCCCCAGAAGAGCCGCTCGAAGAAGAAGATCTCTCCCCAGACCAACAACAACAGGCGGGCGGGCCGAACGAGGGTCACGTGGACTTCTCGGCGTAGAGAGGTGGCCGATGGGTGGCATTGCCCAAGCGAAGCGCGGGCATGCTGCTTGCTTCGAAGGCGAAACGGAGACGACGATTTGGCGATCAAGGTGGAAGTGCTTCCGAGAAGGTTTCGACGCATCGTGATGGTCCGCTTCGAGCGGGCCGCGGTGGGCGATCCGCAGTTGCTGATCCCGCAGCCCGACGACCGCGGCTACGCCGATGCCACGCACGGCCCGATCTTCGGCCTCCTGCAGGGCGACACGGTCACCGTCCGCCTGCGACGCGAGATGATCGAATCTGCCGGCAGCCTGTTCGTGACCAGCAGCGACGAGAGCATCTTCAAGGTTGTGACCCCGGCATCGGGCGAGCTGCCCAACACCGACGTGATCGACATCCAGATCAATGGCGTCAGCGGCGGAACGCCGAAGACCGCCACGCTCGAAGTTCGCTTCAAGACCGGCACGCGTTCGACGGGCGTCGCCACGCGGCCGGTGGTGCCGACCGGCCCGATCGTCCACCAGGCCACGATCAACGTCTGGGATCCGCCGCTCGACGTGATGGTCACGCCGCACCTGGTCACGATCGAGCAGGCCGGCGCCCCGGCGCCGCGGCCGTCGATCGGCACGGTCGCGGCCGTGAACGCCATCCTCGACATCTCCCGCGCCATCTGGCGCCCGTGCGGCATCCGCTTGATGCCCAGCTCCGGAGCGACGTTCGCCGCCGCCGCCCGCTCGCACACGGTCGCCTTGGCGACGGCGGGCGTCGTGGCCGACGATTTCGCTCCCGGCGGCGAGGTCGACACGATCCTGAACACCGACCACGTGCCGCACACCGTCAACGCCTATTTCGTCCACCGCATCGGGAACGGCGGCACGCTGGGCCTCGGGATTTCCGAACCGACGCGGGCGGCGTTCGGGCTTTCGCGTCCGGGCATCATCCTGGCCGATCAGACGGCGGGCGGTGTCATTCACGATGTCCCGTTCTCGGGCAACGATCTGGCACATGAGATCGGCCACTTTCTCACGTTGCCGCACGTTGAGAATCTCAACCTGGGCAATCACCGCAACGACACGTGGGCCCGCCGCTGCCTGATGCATCCGGGTAACCGCTTGCCCGACCCGCGTCGCCAGTTCCAGCGCGACATCGGCTACGGCGAGCTCACCGCCGGCGGCACGACGCGCGGCCGGCGCGGAGCGTTGATTACGGTGAAAGACTTGACCCAACTGGCTACAGACGCCGAGTGCGCACGGGCGCGCGGCGCGGTTTCGACGATCTGAGGCTGAATGACGCTGTGCAGACTGATCCTTGTGACGCTATGGCTGCCCTTGCCGTGCTGCTCGCAGCCGTTGCCGCGCACCGATCGTCAGCCTCACGCCACGGCAGAAGGTAACGAGACTATGGCGACTGACCCGATCAAGCAGACCGTTCTGAACCGCGATTGGATCGCCACGCAGATGGCGCGACGAATGGGACCGCCGGCCGTCGATGAGTTGCGCGATCTGACGAAGCACGACGATCGACAGATTCGCATTCTGGCGCTGACCTGCATCGAAGAGGCCGGCGGACCGAAAGCGGCGGATGCCATGGTCGAGCCGCTGCTGGATGGTGATGTGCAGGTTCGCGCGACGGCCGTTCGCGGCCTCTACAAATTCCCGAACCCGGCCCTCTACGCCAGGCTGCTGGAGCAATTCGACAAGAGCGAAGATCCGCACGTGCGGCTCAATGTCCCCATGATCATTGCGCTGAATGATGAGAAGATCGTCGACCAGAATCCGCTCATCGAGCGCTATGACAAGGAAGAGGACGAGGCCGCACATGAGGGGCTGACCGTAGGGCTGGCCCGGCTCGGATATGCGCCCGCCCGCCGGGAATTCGTGCAACGCCTGCACAACTCGGGCGGCAGCGTCCTGGATCGCTACCTGAGTCACTGTGAGTACATTCACCAGGACTGGGTCGCCAAGGCCCTCTCGCCGGTTCTGCGCGACCCGACCAAGTTGCGCTACATCGGGCCGCATGGCCGCGATGTCAATCTGCGGGCGTGCGACATTGCGGTGAACATCATTGGCAAACTTCTGGGGCGGCGATTCCCGTTTAAGACCGAGCCGGCTGTGAACTATCCCGACGAGCGCCTGGCGGAGATCAGGAAATTCGTCGATGGGCTGCCGGAGTAATGCATAATAGGACTAGAAGGACGTGCGTGAGGACTGACTGATGCCGGCGACTGCACAAACTCATAAGTCATACAAGGTCAAGGACGGCGACTGTGTCACCAGTATCGCCAAGGAGTTCGGCTATCACTGGGAGACGCTGTGGAACGACCCGGCCAACGGACCGCTCAAGCAGCTCCGCGTCGATCCCAACGTGCTCAAGCCAGGCGACATCCTCTACATTCGCAACAAGAAGGAGAAGGAGGACCCGTGCGCCGCGGAGCAGCGGCATCGCTTCCGCCTCCTAGGTCAGCCGGCCATGCTGCGGCTGCGTGTGTTGAACGAAGACGTGCCACGAGCCAACCAGGCCTATAAGCTGGTCGTGGGCGACAACGTGTACGAGGGTGTCACCGACCCGCAGGGCAAGTTGGAACATCCCATTCCCAACAATGCCAAGAAGGCCATGCTGGCGATCACCGACGAGCACGGCGCCCAGGATGTCTACGAGCTGAAGCTGGGCGGCATTGATCCGGTGCGCGACATCGCCGGCGCTCAGCAGCGACTATTCAACCTCGGATTCGATCCGGGACCGATCGATGGAATGATGGGTCCGCAGACGGAGAGCGCACTGCGCTCGTTCCAGAAGAAACACAACCTGACGGAGACCGGCCGGCTGGACCAGCCGACCGGCGCCAAACTGGTTCAGGAGCACGGTTGCTAGTTAGCTTTGCCGAATGGAGTAATCGATGCCTGTACTTGACGATCTGGCCAAAGCAGTAGTGGGCACGTTCGACGCGGCCCGGCAGTTCCTCGGCTCGCTCACGGCAACGACGATCAACGCCGGCCGGATGGTGAACATCCATTTCCAGCGCTGGCCAGGGCTCGATTCGAATCCCAGCGGTGTCGAACACGCGGATGCAACCAAGACCGTCAAGTTCAACTATACGGTCGGCACGACGGTCCTCACCAACCAGGATATCGGCCCGGAGGGGCTGGTACGCGTTCCGCTGCCGCCGGGCAAGGTGGGCCGGCTCGAGATCTTCGGATCGGTGTACGAGGTGCGCGCGATCAACGGGCTGGAGGCGATCACGACCACGCGCGGCCACCAGCGACGTTTGCAGATGTTGGGCTATGAATTGGGCACGATCGACGGCGACCTGGGCCCGCTGACGGATCGATCGATCCTGAACTTCCAGGCCGACCATAACCCTCTCGATCCGGATGGCATCGTGGGTGCGCAAACGCGGCCGGAGCTGCGGAATACAGTTGGAGAGTAGATCTAACATGAACTTTGCGTCAACTGGGCGGGTGGCATGGCCAAGCGCAGCGCGGCCATGCGGGCAGACAGCATGCATGCCCGCGCTTCGCTTGGGCATGCCACACGCGGCGTCGAGTCATCCGACTGTAGGCAGGAGCTTTATCTGATGCCGATGGCGGCACGGACAACCGATACGACCTCGCACGGAACGCCGCTCAGCCCGGGGCCGGGCAGCCCGGACGTCATGATCGGCTTCCTGCCGGCCTGGCGGGCGCTGCCGGCCGGCGTCGGCGCCGGAATCGAGTCGGCCAGCAACGCCATGCAGACGTTGATGTCGTCGCCGGCGCTCACGCCCGCGGACGCGACCGCCAACTTGGCGCAGGCGCAAGCCGGGTTCTCACAGGCGGCCGGCGCGGCTGCGGCGAAAGGAAACGCAGGCGCTCCGGGTGCGACGGCTTCGGCGTTCACAACGCTGCAGTCGACCAATGCGACGCTGAGCGCGACGTACGCGACGGCATCGGCGGCGCCGGGCGGCCAACCTGCCGCGACCATCGCGTACACGGAAGGCATCAAGGCCGCCGCAGCGGCTGCGGCCAGCGCGGCCATGTCGGCCATTGCCGGCATGACCGACATGCACGTGTGTCCGATCCCCGTACCGATTCCGCCGCACGGGCCGGGCGTCGTGACGCAGGGCAGCAAGAGCGTCCTCATCAACAACCTGCCCGCCGTTCGCCAGAATGACAAGGTCTTTGAAGCCGCGGGCGGTCCGGACCCGATCGCGATGGGCTGTCCGACCGTTCTGATCGGCGACGACGGCGGGCCCAGCTCGGGCGGCGGCGCCGCGGTCGCCTCGTCATCGAGTGCCACCGCACAGGCCTTCCGGCAGGCCGAGCAGGCCGCCAACGCGCAATCCGCAGCGGCGGCGCTTGCCTCGGCGGCGGCCACGGGCGTGGCGCTCGTGCAGATATCGACGCACTGCTCGCAGTTGCACCGTGCATCTCAAGAGAAGAAACACCGCATCGCCATCCGCGTCGTAGATGACATCACCGATCAGCCCATCGCCGGCGTAACGCTCAAGCTGACGCTGCCGGACGGCCGCGTGGAGCCGCACACGACCGATGGCGAAGGGCTGGTCGAGGTGGACGATCTTGAAAAGCCAGGCGTGTGCAGCGCGGCGTGCGAGCTCAAGGGCGCCCGGCTGTCGCGCACGTACGACTTCGTCGGCATGGGGACTGCGCGCCTCTCGCCGCCCGGTCCGACGGCAGCCCCCTCGCCGCGCTCCGGGCCCGGCATCATTGCCAAGATCGAGGAGCACAAGGTCCAGACCGGCGAGAGCATCCAGAGCCTGGCGAACGCCAACGGAATGACCTGGCAGGAACTGGCGCAGTTTAACTGGGACACCGCCGTTCCGACCCAGATCAATGAGCACCTGCGCGACGACGTCGGCTGTTCGAAGAAGACCCGCGACGGCAATAACTACATGTTCGACAGCAGCGACGATCCAGGCATCATCTATATTCCCAAACCGTGGGCGCAGAGTGGACTGGCCACGGATCAGACGCACGTGGTGCGCGTTCGCATCCTCGAATGGCCGCGGGCCTGGATTCGACTTGACATCAAGCCGGACGATGCAGCGGCGTTGGCGGACCAATTCACGCTGAGCAGCACCGATGGCGCGTACAGCGTGACCAAGACGGTCAAGGACGATCTTGTAGCCGGCGACGACTTCATTGACCTGAGATACTCGCGGCTGTTGCGAGATCGCAGCTACAAGCTGGTCGTCAAGCCTGAGGGCGGCTCGCCGTTCTCGGTGTTTGAAGACGTCCCCTACGAAGAATTGGCCCGGCTCTCGCCGTCAGCCGCACCGCATCCGCATCCAGAGGATGCGCAGGAAGACGCGCCGGCGGGCGAGCCGAAATTCAACGAGTCGAGTCCGGACGAAGGCGGCTCGACGGGTGGTGAGCAGAGGCAGAGCGCCGCGAGCTAGCGCGTAGGTCGCAGCTCGCGGGCGTTGTTGAGGGACCATCGCTGTGGGTGACAAGTGGGCCGTCCGATCTCCAATCAAGGGACCTGCTCCCGCTCGAACGCCCGTGGTATCGGTCGGCCCGGCGACGTTTACGCTCGCGGAAATCCACTTTGCGACCAGCCGGCATGGAAACACGTTCTGGCATTATATCTATGAGAGCTCGAACTCACATGGGATCGCGCCGGGCAATCTGCACTGGTGGTCGCGCGGGTCCAAGATCACGACGCCGGAATGGGGCGATAACGGCAAGCGAAACTGGCGAGCGTGCTTCACGCGCAACCAGGCGATCGCCATGTCGGTGCGCCTGGTCGCCAAGGCCAAGGCGGACGTGAAGGGCACGCTGACCGTCACACCAACGCTGAATGGTTCGTCGAAAGTGCTCACTTCAGCCACGGCCAGTTTTACGTATCCGGCCGGGGCGAGCGAATTGTGGGTCAACATCAGCCCGGACGGAACGCTTCCCGACGAAATCGGCATCCACGATCTGGTTCTGAATTGGTCGGCGAGTGGCAGCGGGCTCCGCTTCGGCGGTCCGAAGCGGTCCGTGCACAAGATCTATTCGATCTACGGCCAGCCGATGCAACCGGGCTACGATTCGGCCGCGGTTGCCGATACGGGAAGGAATACGTTGACGGACGAGGGAACCCTGACGGGCACACGCCGCCGGCTCGATCATTTCATGTCGCTGATCGGTGGGCGGCACAAAGTGGCGACCCAGGCCAACCTCGTTGATCTGTATTGGAAGGTGCATGTTGGCATCAACGATACGCCCGGCGCCGCGCCTTTCTTCGATGCGGGCCATGATGAGCACCTGACCAACGACGGGACCGGCTCGGGAACCCCGCTGGATCTCGAGGACCAATGGTTGGCCTGGGTCCCGTCGAAGTCGGAAGTCCTCCGCGGTCCGAATCCGAGTCCGCCGCCGGCGACGATCGTGATCGACGCGAATAATCACTGGAACGACGCATCGTGCATCGGGCATGCCCAGTTGGCCAAGACGATGCTGGCGGCCGTGGGATTGTTCGCCCGCCGTACTTGGGTGTTTCCGCACACGAGCCGCACACCTGACGGCAAGACGGTTACGTTCGCCGACACCGACCTCTACTGCCTGGGTTCGTACAATCCGGCCGCCAAGGAGCAGTCGTGGACGTTCACGCACAACGGGTTTCCTTACAAGGCCAATCCCAAGCTGATGGAGCCCGATCTGGCTTGGGAGAACTTCGAGGCCTGCATGTTGTCCCCCACGGGCAAGTTCCTGACGGGAGGATACGCAACCAGCAGCAACCCGCCCGAGTTCCGCAAGAATAAGGGGTTCAACTCGGCGGCCGAGTTATTGAGATGGTGGTCCAACACGTCGCGCCGCGGATTCGGCAAGCGCTTCATGTGCTGGATCTATGCGAACAAGATCACTCGCGAGTATCACTGCTGGGACGTGGACGGCAAGCACTTCGACATCCAAGACTATGTCAAGATTCGCGACAAGGGGAAACAGTTGCCGCCGCCATGAGTGCCGGCACGAAACGGATGATGGGTGGACGACCGATTCTAATTCAGTGTGCGCGAAGCCGCGCCGGAGTGTGGCATGCCCAAGCGAAGCGCGGGCATGAAGGCCGCCGGCATGGCCGCGCTGGCGCTTGGCCATGCCACCCAGTAGGGTTACGGATGGGGCTCGCTGACTTAGTGTGTCTGGCTGCCGTGCTGACCCACGCCACTGTTCCGTTGGCGCGTGGTCAAGGACCGGCTGAGCCTACAGCGCCTACCGGCGAGAGAGGACGAAATATCATGCCCGCCACTGATCGGCCCGCCGAGGCGGATCTGCAACCGCTGCTCGAGCCGCTGTTGAGTCTCGACGGCCCCGAAGCGAACACGCTGATGGGCCAAACCATCGGAGAAGCGCTCAAATTGCCCGGCGCCCGCGACGTGTTGCGGCGGGCGAAAGACCCCCAGCGCATCGGCCGGCTGCTCGAGGATACGGCCAAGTGGATCAAGACGGTCGTCAAGCCCGAGTGGCTGCCGCCCGACCTCGACCAGCAGTTGTTCGCCGTTCCCCAAGCGCTCGCACTCGAAGATGCGTTCATCGGCGCCTGGGAGATCGATGAAACCGTGGTGCAGGTGGCGGTCACGAAAGAGCGCGTACACCTCGTCACCCGGATGGGCGACACGCCGGTCGCCGGCTCTGAATCGAAGAAGCTGGCCGCGGCCGTCGCGTTTGCTGAGCGCGTGCTTCAGTTGCCCGAGCCGCTCAAGTCCGAAGCGTTCAGCCCGCGGGCGTTTGCCGGCTGCGCCATGGCGACCCGTCAGGTCGACACAGCCGCGCAATGGTATGACACGCTGCTCATCGTAACCGACGGCGTCGGCGTGAAGTATTCCGTGCTCAAGTTGAAAGATAAGAGCAGTCCGAACGAGCGCGAGTCGGCCAAGCGCGTCGTCGTGCCGTGGTTTCCGCAGGATCCGTGACGATCTGACCAACGGTGCACTTGATTCTCGAAACATAGAGGACGCGAGCCGATGCCCAGAACATTCACGATCACCGAGACACACATGCAGGCGTTTTCGAAGCAGCAAGCACAGCGCTTTGAAAGCGACATGGTCGCGCATGTCCGGAAGAACTTTCCCAACGAGTCACGCGGGCTGAGCGACGCGGAGCTGCGCGAAATCATCCAGGAACGAATCAAGAAGGCTGAATCGTTCAACATTGTACTCGAGCCCGACGTCGCTCATTACATCGAGCTGACGATCGTGCTCGGGCCGGACTTTGAAACCGAGCCGGCGACCGATTGGACACAGCCGATCCTGCTCGACCGACAGCTATCCGGCCGCGACAAGATCGAACGCATCCACGAACAGATCATGTTCGGCGGCGGTGACTCGGCCGTGGAGACGAACGCGTGACTGCCAAGCGCCCGCTAAGTCCACAGGCCGTGCAAGCGGCCAACGAGAAGCTCTGGAAGGACAATCCTGAGTTGCAGGGCCGGCAGCTCACGATGGATCCGGAGGACTACGACTACCGCAAGCAGTGGATGCAGGCCTACCAGTCAGCCCTGGGCCAGCAGGAGACGCCGCCCAGCTCCGGCAAGGGCCGCGTCAGCGATCCGTGCCAGGCCTGCCAACAGGCGACCACGGCAGACCTGAAAGTGCACGTTACGCGGCTCAACGACGGCAAGCCGCTCGGGGGTGTGCGCGTAGCCATCTCCGGGCCCGAGAGCCGCAACGGCACCACCGATGGATCTGGTGTGGTGACATTCCGCGGCATCAAGCCCGGCGCGTATGCGGTCAGCGGGTCGAAGGCGAACCACACCACCGAGAACACTGCTGCCACCGTTCCCGCCACGGGGACCGGAACGGCAAAACTCCAACTGCTGGCTCAGGTCGATCTGGTGGTTACGGTCGTCGATCGCGCGACGAATAGCCCGATCAAGGGCGCCTCAGTTCGGATCATCGGCCCGGCGACACACCAGATCACAACCGATGCGGCAGGCAGGGCACGGTTCATCGGCATTCCCACCGGCACGTACCAGATCGAGGCATCGCAGGCGACGTACCGCGTCGGCAGCGCCAGCGTCGTCGTCAACACCGGGTCCACACAGCAGACCGTGTCGCTCGAGCCGTCTGCCGGGCTGGCCGGGCGCGTGATTAATTCCAACGATGGCGGACCGGTGGCCGGCGCGACCGTCACGCTGCAGCCCGGCTCGCCCCTGGCGCCGAGCACCGGTGCGCCCAAGACCACGACCACCAACGCGCAGGGGCATTTCGATTTTGGCGAGGTAGAGTCCGGTCAGTATCAGGTCGAAGCCAGCAAGGACGGCCAGAAGAACAGCCGCCCCGTGAATGTTACCGCAGGACAATCGACCACGGTCGACCTGGTCATCGACACGATCATCATTACCTCGGTGAAGTTGACCCGTTCTCCGAAGAAGATCATTCACCGCTACAACGAGAGCATCACATTCACGGCGACTGTCACACCCACGCCGCCCCCGGCCGGCCTGGTCTATCATTGGTTCGTCGACGGCGTCGAGGATACGACCGTCACGGGCAACACGCTGACGCGACAATTCACACCAGCCGCCACTGTGGCCGACCGGCGTAAGGACTACCGCGTCGACGTCCGCGTCACCAGCAAGACGGCGAAGATGGTTGTGCGCGTCGCCCAGAACACCAACGTCGGCACGGCCAATGTCACTCAGGACAACGCCGGCATGGACACGTTCGGCTGGACAGATTCGAGTCCGGAGACGTTCGATACCGGTCTCTCTGCGGCGGAGGATTCGTCCATCCAGACGAGCAAGTCGCTCACCAGGCAGATTCGCAAGCAGACACTGGCTGATGGAAGCACTCAATACGGGCGCCTTCAGTTCACGAGTGCTTCGAGTTCGGACGACATGTTCACGACCGGTTATACGAATCGCTCCGCCGCCCTCGTCGGCACCCGGTCGAGTGCCTTCGCGTGGAACCGCGAGGAATTCGAAGGAATGCTGCTGCACGAACGCCAGCACTGTCAACACCGCACCGCCAGTACCAGCGCCAGCTCCATCTGGAGAAAGCTGTGGGACCAAGGGTTCTCCTCGACATTCTCGCCTTTCACGGAGATGTTCGGTTATTTTGCTTACGTTCAGAGCAGGACCGTATCGTACAAGTTCCTGCTCGATTACAATGCGATTAACTCATTCAAACGAGAGTACAACGCGGCCAAAACAGCCCTGGGCTCGTTGAGTGGATCGACCAAGACCAGTGCGCAGGCCCTGGTTCAACAGTGTTATGACAACGCTCAGTTCAGCGAGCTGCGCGAGGCCGCGGCGGAAGGATGGGACCACCACATTGATCCACCGTAGGTATCGCGACGGGTGCCCGCGCCTCGCGAGGCGGACGGGCATCGGTGGAGTGGCACTCTTGGTCTGGATTGCGTCGGCCGCCGGCTGCACGTTGTCCAGCAGGACGGGTAAACCGATGGACCGCACAACAGACGCAGCCATTCAGTCGCTCTCGCAACTCGCCCGGGCGGCGGGTTTCAAAGGCGATGCGCGCAAGCCGGTCGCCCAGCGGGCCGCTACCGCCATCGGCGGCATCGAGCCGTCCCAATGGCTGCCGCGCGAGGACCTCCAGTACTATCTCGGGTTGGCTGAGTTCTATGCCAGCGAATGGCCGGTGGCTGAGCGTCATCTGGCCGACGTGCCGGCCGACAGCCCGTGCGGGGGCGAGGCGCTCTGGCTGCGGGCTCAGATCAGTTCACGCGGCGAATCCTCGGGTACCGGTCAAGCGTCTGCGCTCGCCGAGCGCTACCAGGAACTGGCTGCGGCCCGCCCGCTTTCGCCCATCAGCCAATTCGTGGCCGACCAGCAGACCGACCAGCGCGAGGCCGCGGCCGGCGGCGACGCCAGTTCGCGCAGCGTTCCGGTCGTCAAGCTCGGGCGGCGCTACGACTGGCAAACGCTGGTTCAGATCGGCGAACTGTACGAACGTCAGGGAATGCTGGCCGACGCGGCCCGGGCCTACGGCTGGAGCGCGGAGGTGCGATTTCCGCAAGAATGGCTCGATGCGGGCGTCGCCGATGTCTGGCAGCGAATCGCGGACTGTCACGCACGGCTCGGCGACAACCACGCGGCGTTCCGCTGGTTGGCCAAATGCTTCGGCCTGCCGATCGCAACGGACCTGTCGCAGAGCGTGGCCGCCCGCCTGCGCAGCCTGACGTCAGCGGCACCGCTGCAGCCGCCTCCGGTCCGTCCGGATGCGCCGACGTTGTTGCACATCGCCGATCTGCTGCTGACGATGGAGATGTTCGACCAGGCCGTCGCGGCCTATCAGCAGGCGGCAGATCAGGGCGCTGATGTTGGGAGCCTGGTAGCAGCTGCGCTCCAAGCCAAGGCCGTGTTCCTGTTTGAATACCGTGCCGAGCGCAACCGGCACACAATGTTGATGGGGGCGCCGCTGACATGGGCTCGTGTCGTCAGCGCCTTCGAAGAAGCCCGCCAGCATTACGCCGACGCCGGCGCCGCCGCCCGCGCCGGTACGGAGCGCTGCGAGCAGTTCATCGAGCGCATCAGGCAGCGCAGCGCCGCAGAATCAGCGCCATAGTTTCGGTCAGCCATGAGGGGCACTCGGATGTCGAGATTGTCAAGCGAATCACTTGCAGCGGCGGCCTTCAATCGTGCCATCGCGCCGCGCGCGCCGCTCTACGCACTGCTCGACGCAGCCCGCGAATCCAGCGGCGTCGATCAGGCGCAGCAGGCCATGCTCAAGTGCGAGTCGCTGTTCGCCGGCGACATGGGGCAGATGCTCAAGGATGTGGCGCCGCACCTGATCGAATTCCCCCACCGCTCCGCCTTCCGCGCCTGGTGGTTCGAGCAGTGGGGCAAGAGCGTCGGCGTGCTGCTGGAGGCGCCGGTTGGGCTGTCCGAAGTCCGCCGCCATCTGCGGACGCTCACGGTCGTGCGCGACGCCGCCAAGAGTCGGTACTTTTTCCGCTTCTACGACCCGCGTGTGCTGCGGACGTTCCTGCCGGTCGCAACGGCCGACGAGCTGCGTCAGTTCTTCGGTCCGATCACGGCCTTCTATTGTGAAGAGGAAGGCGGATCCGAACTGCTGGCGTTCACGCTGGCAGCTGGCAATCTCTCAATCAAACGGCGCCCCGTCGGAACGCCCGCTCCACAGGAGCAAGGCAGATGAAGCAGCCAGGCTCGGCTCGGTTCATCGATGCAACGACGTGCTCTAACATCGTGTCGGCTGCGTCCGGCGCTTACCTGAAGAAGGATCGTATGGACAGTCCGCCCGCACCCGCGCGCGGCTGAGGACGAATGTGAAGTCAGCCCGGCGCGAGCGGGGCACTGGTGAAAGGAGAGATTGCGAATGAACTCGATCGTCGAAGCAAGACTCAAGGACTATCTGAAGAATCAGCTCAAATACCGCGTGACGGAAGTGGGCACGATCATCGGCCACATGACCACGCTGGCCCGCATGTCCGGCCACGAGCTGGACGAGCGCTTCGCTGAAGCCGGTCTGGGCGCCGGGCCTGAGGCCCGCGTTGCGGCCGGCATCCTCAGCCTGGCACTGGGCATGGGCGCCGAGACACCCGAGTCCACCATCCGCCAAGAGATCCGCAACTGGCTGCGCACCAACCCGCCGCGCGCCGCGACGCTGTAGCGGTTGGGTATCGCTCACTGCGCGTGGCATGGCCATGCGGCGTGAGTGGCGTCGCCAAGCCGTGTGTGGCATCGCCAAGCGATGTGTGGCATGGCCAAGCGAAGCGCGGCCATGAAGCGCGCGACGTTCGTCATGCCCGCGCGGGGACCCCTTGCGCTTGGGCATGCCACTCAGCGTGGCTCGCCCGCACGTGGAGCGGCTGGTAAGATGCACACCGTACCCACGACGATACGGAGAACCAGCCATGACCGACGAGACGAACGTACCCGACCTGGACGTCGACATTCCGGCTCCCGGCGGCCTCAGCGTGACGACCGAGCGGCCGTATCACATTCTCGTGGTCACCAACTACGCCGGCGCTGACGGCGGCAGCCTGAGCGGCGAGCTGGCCGATGGCGTCGTCCCGCTGACGGCCGACCGCTTCGACGACGTCATGGCCGCGGCGCTGCCGACCACGAACTTCACCACGGCCGATCCGCTGACGACCGGCGGCACGATGGTCGAAATGAACTTGGGCTTTGCGTCGCTGCGCGACTTCGATCCGGCCAACTTGGCGTCGCAGATTCGCGCGACGCGTGCGCTCAGGGACGTTCGCGATCGGCTCACGGCTCGGTTGAAGGGCTCGCTGACGGCCGATCAGCTCGCTGCCGACGTGGCGAAACTGGCCGAGGCCGACGCCACGCTGGCTTGGCTACCGGACGCGATCCGCCCGAAGGCCACGCCCGCTGCGCCAGCGCCAGCCGGCGCCGTCGATGACGTGCTCGGCCAACTCGACCTCGGCGACAGGGCCGCGCCGTCCGCCCCGCCGTCGAAATCGCCGGTCGGCAAGGTCATCGCGGCCGCCGCGACCGGAGGCGCGACGATTCCCGCAGGCGAAGTCGCTGCGCTGCGCGGCGCGTTGGCCGAAATCGATCGCCGCATCGGCGTCTGGCTCACGCACGTGCTGCACGCGCCGCCGGTTCAGTTGATTGAGTCCGCCTGGCGCTCGCTGGCTCACCTCGTGTCGCAGACCGACTTCCGCAAGGGCGTGCGGCTGTCGATCCTGCACGCGCCGCGGGCCACGCTGCTGGAGCGCTTCCGGACGCTGCTGATCGATCCGGTCTTCGACGCCGGCGCCGACGCGCCCGATCTGGTGGTGATTGACACGGCCTTTGGCAACACCGCGGCTGACCTCGAAGCCCTCGACGAGCTGGCTCAGCACGGCGCCAGTCTGCCGGCGTTGGTCTTCGCCGGCGCAGCGCCGTCGTTTTTCGGCGTGAAGAACGCCTGGCAGATCGCCACGCTGCCGGCCCTAGTGAACGTGTTTGACCAATGGCAGTTCGCCAAGTGGAAGTCGCTGCGCGGCCAGCCCTACGCCCGCTCGCTGTGCGTCTTCTTCGGCCGCGGCCTGCTGCGCGCCCCGCACGAGCGCGCCGCCACGAGCAACGGCGAGTTCGCCTATCACGAAGAGTGCATTGGCGACCACGACCTGGTCTGGTCAAACGGCTCGATGGCCGCGGCTTGCGCCGTCTCGCGCAGCGTGGCCGACACCGGCTGGCCCGTGGCGATGGCCGGCTTCCTGCACGGCCGCGTGGCGGGCTTTTCCGTCGCCACGGCCGGCAAGAAGAACGACACGTCTTTTGGCCCGACCGACACCAAGCTCCCACAAGCCAAGCTCGAAGAGATGGCTGCCGTCGGCGTCAACGCCGTGGCCGGCATTCGCGAACAAGCCGACGCCTTCATCTGGAACGGCCTGACCGCCGCCCAGCCCGGCCGCTTCGACAGCGACTCGCTGCTGCAGGTCAGCGCGCCGTACCAGCTCTTCGCCGGCCGTCTGTCGAATCTGCTTCTGGCACTCAAGCCGCGACTAATGGGTCTCTCGCGTGACCAGTTGCTGGCCGACACTCACCAGCACATCCAGGATTGGCTCACGCTTCCCGGCCAGCCGCCGCCCACCGAGATCAACGTGATGGCGCAGCCCGTCGAGGGCCAGCCGACGGCGACCGACGTCGCCATTACCGTCACACCGCCCGCGCACATCCTGCCCGGCGGCATCCCGATCGTCCTCGGCATCCGCCTGGTGTGACCCACGGCACGGCGTGGGCGAACCGCGCCGCGGATGCGAAGACGCTTGCTCGAGCCCATCCCGGCGCGCCGGGCCGGTAATCCCTTTCTGCCGACTCCTTGCCGGTGCGAGAATCCTCGCTCGCATCGACCATCGCGCGAATCCCTTCCCGCGAATTCGTGGACCACAAATCCCTCGTCGCGTCCGCGATCCGCGGAGTCTCTTCCAGCCCAGCAGCAGCGGGGCGCGCTCGAACTACTCCTTTTTCGCCGCCCGCCTCCTTCGGCCGCTGAGCAGATAGATGTCCGAGCGAACCTCCGTCAGCGGATCGCCGGACGGATCGATGCCATCGACGCGCGGACCGGGATCGAAGATGATCCGTCGCCGCTCCGGCTCCTGGTCATCGACGCGGGCGGTCAGGGTGAGCGTGCCGAAGGGGATTTCTGCACGGTTCTCCGGCCAGGGCACGCTGGCGTCGGCCACATCGTCGCCCGGCTCCGCGATCTGCACGAAAACGCCGAGCCGCTCCGGGCGCTGTGCTAGCCGCGGGCCGATCTCATCGAACAGGAAGTTGGCTGGCTTTCGCGCAGCTTGCTCGTCTGTGAGGTTCTCGGTCCCCGCGTCGGGTCGAATGCGGAACCGGCCGTGACGGCTGACGCCCGTAGCGTTTGTGAAACGGAAGGCCGTGACTGCAAAGAATGCTTCGCGGGCGAAGCTGGTCGGAATCGGCTTGGGCGTCTCAACGAACCGCTTGGCGTTGGGGTGCGTGGCCAGGAACGCCTGCAGCGCCTCGGGCTTACCCGCCCCGGAGGCCGCCGCGGCCCGCACAAACTCGAGAAACTCCTCCCCCGTACGCCCGGGGAAGCCGTTCGTCGAGTGGGCGACGATGTCCGTGTGGACGTGGTCGGCCAAATGGAACCGGACGGCGATCCCGCGCGGGCCCGAACGCTGCGGGTCGTTGTCCGGGACGCGAGGAAGGCCTGTGGCGTTCGAGAATCGCACGGTTGCGGGCGTCGTCGGCCGAATCGCATGGGGTGCCCGGCACAGCTCCTTCGCCTCACGCGCCGGTGTGAATGTGCCGCTTCACATCAGCCCCTTGGCGTGAGCGGGCCGGAAGCCGGCGTGCAGGCCGGAGAGTGTGTCCAGAGCGGCGAGCAACTGCTCGGCGAGCGCGAGATTGGAATAGGTCCCGGCGGGCATGCGAACCTCCGTGAAGGCCATCCGATTCGGCGCGACAAGCAGGCCTTCTTGCGGCCCGTCACGCCGTCCTCCGGTCAGCGGCCGACCGCGCACGCGAAAGTGCGGCACGCGAGTATAACGTGGTCAGAACGAGATGGGGAAACGAATTCCGCCTCGAGCCGCAAAGTCTGTTCGTACGAGCGGGCTGCGTCCTGTTCCTGTACACGCCGACGCTCAGTTCGCTGCACCTTCATAGGCCTGGCGCAAGGCCCAGCCGCACGGACCTCCTCGCCCCCTCGCAAGAGCGCCTTCCAGTACTGGCCGCCCGGCCGGCGACCACAGCCCCCGATTCGCCGTAATAGACGATGTGCTTACGCGTCGAGTTCTTGAAGATGGAAGCGTACGAATCTCGCAGCCACTTTTGCTTGGTCATTAAACCAACAGGCACGGAACCAATCTCTGCATGGAGGTGCTTTTTCCTCGGCCGCCCTGGTACACGTCCGTGCTCAGGTACTTCAGGCCCGAGTCGACCATTAGTGTGACGACGGTTGCGCCCCGCCCCAGGCGCTGGGCAACCTGAATGGCGGCGACGACGTTCGCGCCCGAGGACGTCCCCGCGAAGAGCGCCTCGTCTCGTGCGAGGCGGCGGACCATGTCCTTGGCGTCGTCCGTGCTGACCGGCAGGACCTCGTCCACCAGCGTTTTTTCCCAAAGCGGGGGTGCGTAGCCGATGCCGATCCCTTCGATCTTATGCGGCCCGGGTTGGCCGCCCGATAGCACCGCGGACTCGGCCGGTTCGACCACCACGAGCTTCACGCCCGGCTTGTGACGTTTGAGCACCGTGGCGACGCCGCGTGACGAAGCCGCGGTGCCGACGGAGTGAACGAAGGCGTCGACCGCGCCCTTTGTCTGGCTCCAGATATCTTCGCCCAGCCCGTAGTAGCCGGCAATGCTGTCGCGGTTGTTGAGCTGGTCAGTCCAGTACGTGTGCGGCTGCTGGCTCAGCTCGCGGGCCGCCTCGATCATGTCGAGGATCAGCTTCTTGGTGGTCCGGCCCCCCTCGCTGGGAACCAGCGTCAGCTCCGCGCCCAGCGCCGCCATGTGGTCCAGTTTCTCCTGGCTGAACGCGTCGGAGCTGACGACCTTGAGCCGATAGCCCTTGGCGGCGCAGACCAGTGCCAGCGACGTGCCCGTACTGCCGCCGGTGTATTCGACCACGCTGTCGCCGGGCTTGAGTCGCCCGTCCGCCTCCGCCCGCGCGATCACGGCCCGCGCCATCCGATCCTTGAGGCTGCCGGTCGGGTTCTCCCACTCGAGCTTCACGACGACGTCGGCACAGCCGGCCGGAACGACCTTGCGAAGCCGAACGAGCGACGTGTTTCCAATGGCCTCGAGAATGTCCACGAGTTTCGGCCTCCTCAATCCGCCACCGGAAGCGTACGACCCTGATATGTGACCTGCCAGCCGCGCATGAACGCCAGCCGTGGTTCGTCCAAGAGCGTCCGGACGATCTGCGCTACCCGTGCATCCGAGAAGCGCTCGTGATAGCGAATCTCGATTCGCCCCGGTGCGAGCATGGCCGCCAGCGCGTTGCCGCCGTACTCCTCTTCATACGAGATGCCCGGAGCCTTCTGGTGCCGGTGTTGCACGTCCGCCGAAAAGAAGATTGCCCCGGCGTCGTTTGATGAGTCCCCTTTGTGAAGCGAGCCGGATGTCTCCGCCAAGATACTACGCTGTCAGCAACGACCAGCGTTCAATTCCTTGGCCTTCCCAGCGCGTTCCTGCGCGACGGGCGAGTTGGCTTTCCGCGCGATACGCCACGGGCGCGCACGACCCTTGACGCCAGCGGCACTTCGCGGGTAAAGAACTCGCGCACCCTTTGGCCAGCGGCGTCCATGCGTTTGTCTACATCGATGCCTGCTACCACTTCAATGTATGTGTCCGGCTTCAACCCGGGACTGTCGCTTATGGGTCCTTGCTGTACACTGTTTTTTGAGAAGACGTACTCATACTTCCCATCGAGGAAGCTCGCAAGAGCGGCTGATCGCTCATGCGCAATGGCTCCAGTGAGCACCGGACTCACATCCTCAAATGGAATCGGCTCCTCAGTACCTATAGACCCGCCGGGCAACTTTGGAAACAATTCGTCGTAGACTGCCTCAGCGTGTCCAGAAACTTCGCTCGGTTCTCGCAATGCGCGAGCGGTTGCCTCGCCCGGCTGGTTCGGGTAGCGCGTCTTGCCTCTCCTCTGCGCAAGCTCCGCTGCCGCCTGATAAACTCCGCTCTTGGCATTGCCTATCGGCCCTTGTGGCTTCTCGAAGTATGCGACGACGTCTTGTTCATCGTGCAGGAATGCGATCCGCCTCTGCGAACTACCCTTCTGCTGGTTCTCCCATTTGCGAATCTGGTCGTACGTATGCAGCTCGCTCAGGACCCCGCTCGTGAACTCCCCGTCGAACACGGGACGGAACAAGAAGAAGCCCGGGCATTGCCGAACCAACAAGTGATCGCGCCCAGCCTTCTGAAGTCGCACCGCCTGATTGAGTGTACTCAGCATCCCCGACACGTCGGAATCGCTTAACGGCATTCCTAGTCGCCGTCCATCTTCGTTGACTGGCGGATCAAAGATGGTAGATAACGCACGTGCCTCAAAGTCATCATGCGACATGTACTCACCTCCTCCTGGCAACGACGGACGACAGTAAAGTAATTCGCAATCCGGTAGAGGCCATCTTGGAGTCAGTCTAGGTTGAATCCTGTCATCGAGCTTCAGCAGACGGTACTCGTCAATGGCGGTGGGCATGATGGGAATTAGAGAGCGTCCTCGTGTGGACGTACGGAGCGACTCAACCATCGTGTTTAGATTTCTGACATAGCCCGGCCAGGTACCTTTGGCCGCCATATAAGAGCGCGGCCGACTAATCGGGTGAGAAATGTAAACTGGAAAACCTCCGGTAAGGCCCTTGATTGGTACGGACGCCTCGCAAAGCAGTAGTCGAACCGCAGACTCGATGGGATGCTTAACCGCAATTACATGAGCGGGAACGGACAGCGCTCGCCCCAGGACGGCGGCCGCGTCAATCTCCTTTTCTCGCCAGACGAGCACTCGTAGCAGATTCTGAATGCTTAAGTTGATCGCGTGCCGATAGAGCGCTCTGGTGCCTCGCCTGACAGGAGGATCGGAGAGAGCCAGCAGCTCTTGGAAATGGAATACTTCGCCCTCCTGGGAAAGCCTATGATAGACATCGTATGTGTCGTCAATCAGGGTTAGTATCCCACGGGGCCTCAGCTGTTTGAGCGATTTGATATCGAACGGTGAGTAGAACTCATACGTCTCCGATCTATAATAGGACAACGAACAGCAGACAATGGAAATGTCGGCTCGGCTATCAGCCTTTGTTGCGGCCTTCTGCAGCGCTCTTGGCCACAAGCTTCGAATCTTGGCCTGCGGTTCCTGACCAATCAGATTCGCAAGGCGCGCATTGGACGGAGATTTGGGGTCAGTGGAATCATCCTGTACAACGGATGGCAACTCGTCTTCGACACTCGCGAACGGAGCACGGATGCCGTGTCGCTTGAGGAGCGTACAGATTTTGCGCGCGATATCGACCTTCGCTTGACCAGGTGTACCCGTCAAAAGGAGCAGGTCACGAGGCATGTCCTTCGACTACCGCGATGATGCGCTCGTTTCCCTTCGCTCGGCAAGCAAGGCGTTCACGACACGCCTAGTCGCGGCGAGGCCATGCGATGCCCGACCATCGACCCAAATGGTTGTTGGGCCCGAGGTCGGAAGCGAGTAGAACTGCACGCCGGCCCCTTGCAGGTGTCCCTGCAAGTCTAGCGACTCTGGCTGTCTGAAATTGAGAAACAACTTAATGCGACCCATCCTTGTTCGCTCCTGGACCGCGTAGTCGTCCAGTCGACGCTACGCTTGGCACGCCATAAGCCAAGCACTACTAGATGTAGCGTGCCAAGCGTAGCGTCGACTGGACAGGTTGTCAAGGGCGCATTCCGAGAATTCCTGGATGTTCCAGGCGCGCGAGCGAACGTAAACGACCCCGGAACGCGGTTTCCCCGAGCGGCATAAGCTCTGAAGGAATCGACCTTGCAATCAGATTGACGCAACACGACATGCGATCAGAGTCCTTCACAAAGCCGGGCGGCGCGCATCAACAGGTAGTTGCGCTCCGGGAGACTGGTGGTCTTCTCGGCAGCGGCGCGATAGTGCGCTATGGCACCCCGGCGATCGCCGGCGCGCTCTAGCAGGTGGGCGCGCACGGCGTCCAGGCGGTGGTGGCCGCTGAGGCGTTCATCGGCGGCGAGTGGCGCCAGCAAGTCGAGGCCAGCTTGTGGGCCGTGGACCATGGCCGCGGCGATGGCGTGGTTGAGGGTCACCATCGGATTGTCGGACATCTGCTTCAGCACGCCGTAGAGCGCCAGGACCTGCGGCCAGTCGGTATCCTCGGCCCGCGCGGCTTCATCGTGTACGGCCGCGATCGCCGCCTGGAGCTGATACTCGCCGGGCGGGCCGTTGCGCAGCGCGGCGCTGACGAGGGCGACGCCCTCGGCGACCGCAGCCATGTCCCACAGCGCGCGATCCTGCTCGTCGAGCGGGATCAGCTCGCCGGCCGGTCCGGTTCGCGCCGCACGGCGTGCGTCGGTCAGGAGCATCAACGCCAAGAGCCCGGCGACTTCCGTATCGTCCGGCAGGAGCTGATGGACGGCCCGCGTCAGGCGAATGGCCTCATTCGAGAGATCGGTCCGGTGCAACGCCGGTCCGGAAGTCGTTGTGTATCCTTCGTTGAAGATCAGGTAGAGCACGTGCAGGACCGAGTTCAATCGCTGGCCGCGCTCGGCGGCATCGGGCATACGGAATGGCACGCCCGAGGCCTCGATGGTCTGCTTGGCCCGGCTGATCCGCTGGGCCATGGTCGCGACGGGCACGAGGAAGGCCTTGGCGATCTCCGCGGTGGTCAGGCCTCCGACGGCGCGCAGCGTCAGCGCGATCGCCGACGCCGGCGTGAGCGCCGGGTGGCAGCACATGAACAGCAGGACCAGCGTGTCATCAGGCTCGCTGTAGAGCACGGGCGCAACCACGACGTGTGTTTCGGCGGCGACCGCGGACTCGCGGCAACGGCGGGCCATTTCGCGGCGGACGTGATCAGTCATCCGCCGCAGCGCTACCTGAATGAGCCAGCCGCGCGGGTTGTCCGGGACACCCTCTCGCGGCCAGTGCGCCGCTGCTGCGACCAGTGCCTCCTGCACCGCGTCCTCACAGGCGGCAAAGTCGCGGAACCGCCGCACCACAGCGCCGAGCACCTGCGGCGCGAGGTCGCGCAGGAAACCCCAGTCGCGAAGGATCGCGACTGGGGACCCCGGCAGGCGATCGGCGGCAGCGTCCAGCGATTCCGACGACATCACAGATCCTTGGGCGGCCCGGCCATGACCTCGCGGACCTCGATCGGCATGTTCATCGGCTTGCCGCCCAGGCCGGGCGCAGCGGAAGCCTCAGCCGCGATCTGGTAGGCCCGCTCGGGACTGGCCACATCCACGATCCAATAGCCGGCCAGGAACTCCTTCGCCTCGGGGAACACGCCGTCGGTGATGGGCTTGCCGTCAGTGCCTGCCCGGACGCGCCTCGCCTGCAGCGGCGACGCCAACCCCTCGGCGCCCACCAGCTCGCCGGCGGCGCCGAGCTGCTTGCTGAAGTCGATCATGAAGGCGATGTGCCCTTCGATGTCCTTCTTCGGCATGCTCCCGAACTTGTCGTAGCCGTCGCGCGGGCAGTTCATCATCAACATGTACTTCATGGCTGCTCCTCGTTGAAACTGGCGTCCCGGCATGGGCCGCCCGGGGACTCCAATCGCGAACCGTTCGCGATTGGGGTCCACATCATCGGTCGGTCGGAGCCGAGCGCGGGATTTCGACATCGCCGGCTGATTCTGTGAACCAACCGCGTGGTCGGCAACTCGTCGCCGAAAGCACCTCCTGGCCCGGACGTGTGTCCCGGATCGTCGGATCGTGACCTCGTCGCGCGTTGGTCGAATGGCGCTCGTCCATGCCGCTCCCGATCACGCGCTGCAACGAGAACCGCCCGCAAAGCTCGATAGCGTCAGCTCAGCTTCATGACGACCTCATCGACCGCTTCACCGCCGGTGGGCGCGGCCGAGCGGTCATGACCCGCGACGATGAACCCGCACTTCTCCAAGACGCGGATCGACGCGACGTTCTGCTCGGCGACATAGGCATACAGCGGCCGTCGCTTGACGAGGCACAAGAGCGCGGCCAAAGCACTCGTGGCCGCACCCCTCCCCCAGAATTCCTTGCCGATCCAATCGCCTACCTGCCACTTCCCATTACGCTCGAAGCAGCAGATGTGCCCGGCCACGCGCCCGTCGTAGAGCACCGTCCGCGTGGTCAGCGTCTTGTCTTGCACGACCTTGGACCAGTGCGCCCAGAAGGCGTCGCGGTCCCGCGGCGGGAACGCGGCCATGCGCACGGCGTCCGGATCGCGTTGGTGCTCAAAGAAAACCGGCAGGTCGCTCTCCAGCACCTCGCGCAGCACAACACCGGCTGGTTCAGCGCAATTCACCGTGGGCGCTCCAGTAGGTCTCATCTTACCAGCGGACGGGCAGTGCCATCAGCGCGCGGGTCCCGAAGCGTGCGGTGTAACGAATGCGCCGGCGCGCGACGGCCAGGCGAAGGTTGGGGAACCGCGTGAATAGGCGTTGCAATGCGATCGCGATCTCGACGCCGGCCAGCTTCGCGCCGAGGCAGTAATGGATGCCCGCGCCGAACGCCAGATGGCGGTTGGGCTGGCGGCGGAGGTCGAGTCCTTCGGCGTTCTCGAAGACGGCCGGATCGCTGTTGGCGGCGGCGAGGCAGCCGAACATCATCTGGCCGCGGCGGATCGGCAGGCCGTAGAACTCGCTGTCTTGGCGGGCGTAGCGCGGCTTGCTGACCTGTGCGAACGAAACGTAGCGGAGCAGCTCCTGGGCGGCCGAGTCGGCCAGGCTCCAGTCGCTGGTCAACTCGGCCCGCTGCTGGGGATGGTCGAACAACGTGAGCACGCAGCAGGCGATCTGATGCAGCGTGGTCTCGTGGCCAGCGGCCAGAAGCAGGAAGACCATCGCCACCAGCTCGTCTTCGCTGAGCCGGTCGCCGGCCTCCTCGGCCTCGATGAGGGCTGCGACGAGTCCGCCGCGCGGGTGTTTGGACTGCCGCCGGAACTCCTGGCGGGCATAGAGCATCATCTTGCGCACGCCGCCGAACAGCCCGCGGGCGATGCCCAACACGCTCGTCGAAGTCGAGAAGCGCGTCGCCCAGCGCGTGAACTTCGGACGGTCCTCGGGCGGCAGGCCGAGCAGCTCGCAGATGACCGCCAGCGGAAACGGCCGCGCAAAGTCGGCCAGCAGATCAACGCCACTCGGCGATCGCGCTGCCTGCTCGGCGAATCGATCGAGCGCCTCGTCCGCCAGCGCTTCGATGCGCGGCCGCAGCGCCTCAATACTCTGCCGCTGGAAGCCCCGATCGACCAGGCTGCGCAGCCGGCGATGGTCCGGCGGATCGCGCAGCAGCATGTTGGTGGCCAGCGGCTTGAGCGTACCCGGCAGCCAGCGCAGCACCGCCCCCATCCCGCGGTTGCCGGCCGTAGCCGGATTCTGCACGAAGCGCTGATGGTCGCAGAGCAGATCGTTGACCGCCTCGTGCGTCGTGGCCATCCAGACGCTGCCAAACAACGGCAGCCGCATGCGAATCACCGGCCCCAGCTCGCGCATACGCGCCAGCGTCGGAAACGGATGATTCTTGAACGCCTGTGAGAGCAGATCGAACTGAATGGCCGGCGATTCAGCGGCGCCGCGCCCATTCCCGCCGTCGGAAACGTCCACAGGGCGCCGGCCCGATTCAACTTCCCGGGCGACATGGCTCATGCCGAATTGTATGCGTCCGAATCGGGGGCGTCCGTCGCGGCTGCCGGCCGGCCCGTAGGCAGCGTAATGCCGCGGCGCTCGCAGGCCACGACCGTCGTATAGAACAGCCCGGCGACCAAGTCGATGTTGTGGGCCTGGTCGGGATCGAGCCCGATCGTCCCGGCGATCTCGGCGCAACGAGTCGCCGTGGTGACGGAGTCATTCTCGTCGCCGTCCGCGTCCAGCCCGTCGTCGCTGCCGACCTTGCGGCGGATCGCGATGAGCCGGTCGAGGTCGTCGTACAGCCGGTACGTCAGTTCGCCCGCCGCGTCACGGGCCATGAAACGGATCGAAGTGTACCCAGTACCGGGAAATCCAAACTCGACGTAAACTATGCCAGAACATGAAGATGGCGTCTGCGCGACGGGGGAATTCCTGACCAACCGGCGTCGCGCGCCACCCCGTTCGACGGTACGTGGAGGGTAACGCTCGGTTATGGCTCGAGTTCCGGCTGCGCATCGAGCCATGCCTGCCAGCGGGCCTGGTCGATCTGCCGCTGCTCACGTGGGTGTTGCGCATTGAATGGGAACGACTCGCCCGTAGTTTGCTTGAGCCAGCCTAGCGATTTGTGGCGAACCGACGGATCAGGGTCATCGAGCGCGCGGATGAGGACTTGCAGCCGATGTCGCAGCGTCCGCGGATTTCCATGCGCGATCCATGACAACGCCAACCTACGGACTTGCGGATCTGGATCGGCCATGATCTGCTCGGCCAACGGGTCGAGCGCGTCGCTACCGCTCATTCCGAGTGCCGAGATCGTTGCCATGCGCAGCGTCCCGTTCGGATTCCCCAGAAACTCGGGGAGGCGCAGCCTCAGGAAGTCGGCTGCGCGGCGGCTACCGAGCGATGACACCGCGCTGGCCCGGATCGTCGGATCGGGATCGCCCAGAGCCACGTCCTGCAACCGCTGCATGGCGCGATCGGACGTCCACGGCATGAGTCCGAGGCAGTCAATCGCGAACAGACGGGTTCGCTGGTCGGCGAAGCGCGCGCAGGTCAAAAGTGCGCGCTCGTAGCCATCGACATCGACGCGTAAAGGTGGCGGTAGTCGTTTCGTGAGTATTGAGCTGCGCGCCAGGCCGAAAATGGCGATGTACGGATGGGACTCGAACATCGCAAGGCCAATCAGCATCGCGACCAGCGAGGAGCGCAGCACACGCCGGAAGACCGAGCGTCGCGAGGCTGGCCCGAGATCGGCCTGGTCGAACGCTCGGCCACACTCGGGGCAGCGCGGCTCGGGTAGGTGCAGCACGATGTAGCCGCACGTTGGGCAGCGGCTGCCGTCCTGAATCAGGGGCACACCCAGCACGAAGTCCTTGAGTTTACAGATCGCCATGTGTGCCAGGCCGCCGACGATCGCGACGCCAGCCCAGGAGCGCATCGCCGCGAGCGCCTCGTGGTGGGGCGTTCCCGCCAGCAGGTCGAGCAGAAGCGCCAGGATCAAAACGACGCCACTCGATGCGGCCACCAGATGTACGGAACGAGGAACCTCGGCAGGCCAGTAGCGCGTGGTGATCGCCACCAGTGCGGCGGACCAGCACCGGCGCAACGACCAGTCCAGTGAGGAACCAGGCGACTGAGGGATGCACCTGGCTGAGTGCGTACGCGGCACCGCAGACGCTGCCGACGCAAACCGCCCCCGTCGCGAAGCACCAGCGCCAGTGGCGACAATGCCGCTGTATTGCGGAGAGTAGTCCGATGGCGACGGCCATCGCGAAGATGTCCAACAGCCGAACGACCGGCCTGCGTCCGAGCAGAGCCGCGGTCACCGGTTGGTACAACCAATAGGCTCCAGCGACGAGCGCCCCGATCCAGGCCGACTCGATCAGGCGGCATGAATGGCTATGCGGTGGATGGACTGTCGTGCGACGAAACATCGCCGGCCTCACATGGGGCCCGCGACAGACCCCGTCACAATATGCGCCTGATCGGCGATTATTTCGACAGCCTGCGACGCGATAGCAAAACGGCCGGATCGCGGGAACGTCCCGCCATCCGGCCGTTTGCGAACGCAAGTTGTGTCACCTCCGCCAGCTATTTTTCGCAGCGCGCCGGTCAGGCCGGGATGCCTTGCGATTCCCGACCGCCCTTGGTGACTGCGGCGTCAGCGAACAAACAGGCGAGGCGCACCGGGCCATTGTTCGCCCAGGGGTGCGCCTCACCGGTTCCGGGATGTCCAGGCGTGCCGCCGCGGCTTCAGAAGAGAAAGCCGCTGACGAAGGCCAGAACGAGCGCCGGCGGGTACATCAGCAAAACGCGGACCGCGGTCTTGCGCGCCAGTCGCAGCAGTTCCCGCCAGCCGCGCCGCGATGGCGCCCGGCGCTCGGCTTCCTTGAGTGCGGCGAGCACTTCCAAGAGCGCGCGCCGTGCCCGGTAGGGAGAATGCGGTGTCATGGTGCACCCATTCCCTTTCAATGGGTGCCAACCCCGGTCTCGCCGTCGCGAAGTCTCGTGAACCGCGGCTGCGCCGTGCTGGCACCGGCCGAGTTCCGCGGCGACCCTCTCGCCGCGTACACAAGGACAGCACGCCGGCGCCAGCGCGGGTTACCGCGGGCCCGTCCGTCGCTACAGCTTCATACAAACTTCTTCGCTGGAGTGGGTTCAGGCGGGCGGCGGTTACCTCGAGCCTTGGCGCACGAAACGGCTTGGGGCATCCCATCTCGCAAAGCGCGACGGCGAGACGAGCATGACGATTGCCAGCCCGGCCTCGCCGCGCGGTTCACGAGCGGTTTGATTCGTTGGAACCCTACGCTTTTTGCCTTTCGAGGGCAAGTTCATCCCGGCGACGGTTCGCTATCCGTTTCATTGCGCGGTAATAGGGCAACCATGAAGACGAAATCGGGAAGTTCATCGATGTTTGGAGGCTCACTCACGTGACACTGTACCAGCCGACCAGGAACGACGCTAGACCGCCCGGTCCAACGCTCAGAGGTTCCATGATGCTCGACCACATCACGCCAAACGTTCCGCGGCAATCTACCGTCCCGTGCACCGGGGTCCTCGCAGATGCCTTGGCCGCCCAAATCGACTTCAATAGGAGTATGCATGAGCCCAAATTCGACCGTTCTCCCGACGTGCGACGGATCAAGACCAGTCAGTAGAAGCGAAAGTTGAGTGGTCTCAACTCGAAACGCGGAGCGAATCGGCGTGTGGTTTCCGACCAGTCGATCGAGCGGCAATTCGCATCGACCTGCAATGTCGAGCAACCTGGCGATAGGTTCAGGACGAGTAATACCCTTGCTGATCCAGTAAGCACTCATTCTTGTTCGGCCAAATATGGCTCGTCTTGCTTCGCGCAACGCTGACGAGTCCACCAACATACGATGCATAAAATCGGCAAACGGTTCCCCAACTTCGCTCAGCGTTGCCAGGAAGCCACTCGACCCTAGCCACGCCGACGATTCGTTGTCGAGCATCGGCTCTGACGGCAAGGCGCGCGGTGCGCTGCGCGAGATGGTCTCGGTCTTGATAGAAGACTCATCGTCGGTCTTGAAGCTGGACGGTGAAAGACACGGCGGGGCGCACGAGATGGTCTCGGCTTTGATAATCGTGTCGCTGACAAACCGAGCGTCGACCATTACACGGTCCCAGAACCGCGCGAGATCTGACGGGTCGAGTCGAGGAAGGGGGATGTTCGGTTCTGAAATCAGCGCGTCGCGCAAGTCGCGATAGAACTTCCGAAGCGATTGGTCGAACAGGGCGTCCGCCGCGGGATCGGACATAGGTCGAAAACCGTTCACGATGCTCGGCTCCACAGCTATCGGCACTCCATCGCGGCACCTTGCGGTGGCGCAGACGCGGGGCGTGAGTCCGAGCAGGAATTAGGCAGATGGACGTAGACCATTGCTGATCGCCGCCGTCTGGGAGTAGCCGCGGCAGATTCGGTAACGCGCCGATACCGTTGGCGCCGGGTCTCGATCGTCCACCCGGCAAGACTGCCACGAACCACCGTAGGATTAGGAAGTCGACGGACCGTTACGTCAAGGGTTCTGTTCAAAATACTTGCGAAGCTTAGCCATGCCGCGATGAACAAGTACCTTGACCTTCGCGACGGTCCACCCGTGGCGTTTGGCGATGTCCTTGCACGCTCGCTCCTCCAGTTTCGCCTCGACCAAGGCGCTCCGCTCATTCGAAGACAATCGTGCCAACGCGAGCTGTAGTCGGACCAGTTCATCGCGCATCGTTTGCGCTGCGCGTGTGTCGGAGCCCGGAAGGGAATCCATTTCCGCTTCGGCCAGCCTTCCGTCACGACCGATCCGCCTGCGTATGAGTGTGTTGGCGCGTACGCGGATGCATCTCGCCGGGCGCTCTCGCCCGTCCTTCCAGGCATACTTGAACCCTTCCTGGACGGCTTCCTCAATCGTTTCACGCGTCGCGGAGGGGAACTCTGCGCAAAACCCGTCAACGAAGTATTCAAATGCAACAGGGTAGATGATGCTAAACGCGTGTTGAAATGCACTTCCGTCAAGCGCCCACAACAACCTGGCGGGCCAGCGCGACAATGCATCAGCCGGCTCACGCTCTCGCTCGCCACCCGACCCGAATCGCGGAGACATTGCTCGCCCCTACGCCTGGTAGCGCTCCAGGCGCACCACGACCGTGAACCGAGTTTCGGCCTGGCGAGAGCACGGCATCCGTGCGCTGGGCTACCGGCCCACCAGACCGCCAGCCCTCGCAATCTTCTTTCCGCTCCGCGACTGCTATTGCGATTCCCCTTCGCCCCGCGGAATGCGAAGCACCCCGACGCAACGCGTAGTATAACCGATTTCAAGGTGATTGTCAGGCTCGGTACATCGAAACTCCCATGCCATGCGCTTCTCGACGGATGGTCGGCCAAGTTGCGAGACCAACGCCAGACACTGCATATGAAGACAGGCGGCCGCAAGTTGTTGCGGCCGCCATAAAGACCATCGCCTTGCCTTCCTCCTGTTCGAACCTTACGGATGGTCGCCCGCGGGTTTCTCGCGATCGTGCGCCCGATCCGGATGAACGGCTTCGCGATGAGCGTCCGTCGTGTCCGGGATTCTGGTCGCATGGTTCTGACCTTCGTGTCCTGCTGGTCCTGACAAAGTCTTGAGAGCGAGTCTCAGTTCACTAACCGCGTGATCAAAATCTTTCAACCCATGATCCACGTAAGACCGCTCGATCTCGTGCTGTTCGTCTGCATGCGTACGCGAGTGGTGCAGGTCGGGCTGCGTGTGATCAAGTCCGAGGCCGGCTGGAGAGTGGGCGTCATGGCCTCGTTCATGCCCCGCGAGGTGAGCAAACACAATCTGTATCACGTGCACAAGCTTCTCGTGAACGTTCTGACACGCAGCCAGGTGCTGCGTAGCGGGCTGCTCGGCGGTTGAATCCCCCGCGGCCGTAATCGCCGTGCGCGCTTCACCCTGTGGAGTCGCATTCGCGTCGGAAGAAGACGACTGACGGTGTGTATGGACGGTGCTTTCACCGGTGCCATGGCTTCCGGCGTCGCCGGGGCGAACACGGTCATCCGGCCGCGCGCCTCGGTCGTCGGCGTGATGGCGGCGAGACGTTGCGTCGTCCTGCGCAGCAGCTATTTCCGCCAATGGCCTGACGAACTCAGGTAACGCGGCGTGCTCGGCAAGCAACTCGGACGAAACCAAGACGAGCCATAGCGGTCTCGGCGCCAGTCCGCCACATGCGACTATCGACGAACCCTGTGGGCCGGCACCGCGCGCGGCGTTCATCGTAGCCATGTTGTCAGATTCGGTACTCGACTGCGCCGACGACGGCGTGGTCGCCTGGATTCCCGCTAGCGATGACGCATCGAGCCACACCGAATCCGCCGGAATCGCGACCTTCGCCGATGATGTCTCGGCTACGTCAGGCCAACGGTCCGGCCACAGCTCTCGCTCTGTGTTCGCTGCCACACAGAGCCCGAACGCGAGGCCGACCACCAGATTTCCACGGGTGACGTTCATTCGTTCGCTCCTCATTCCTCGACCAAATTGACGATTCGCGAAACGATGTCCCACGGCACGCACCGTCAACGAGCATCGTCGCGTCAGCCGTACAGCACTCGAAAGGGGCAAAAGGTTACAAGGAAAAACCGCGACGCCGTAAGTGCCGATCAGAGCGGGACTTACGCACATCGCGATGTCGCGGTCGTCGTCGCGCCGATGTACGCCAAAAGCAAAACGGCCGGATCGCGGGAACGTCCCGCCATCCGGCCGTTTGCGAACGCGAATTGTGTGCTGCCGATGGGTGGAATGCCCACACGTCAGCGCGGGGTCCTTGCGGGCATGGCCGCGCTGGCGCTTAGCCATGCCACACCCAGCGCGATTCGTCAGTTGTCTTCCGGCTCGCCGGCGTCGTTGACTTCGATCTTCTTGAGCATGACGCGGACTTTGCCGCTGCCTTCACCCTCGACCTGCAAGCCATCGGGCGCAGCGACGCGGACCTTCGCGTCCTTGTGGAAGAGGGAAATCATCTCATCCTCGGTCAGCTCACCATCGCCGTTGGTGTCGGCCTCGGGGTGCTTCTGGAGGATGCGGGCGTGTACCCTCTTCTGCTGCTCGGCCACGAAGGCGTCGTGCTCTTCGGCCGAGAGCTTGCCGTCGCCGTTGGTGTCGAGTTCGGGCTTGTGGGCCAGCAGCTCGGCGAACGGGGCCTGCTCGACCGCCTCGATGTACGACGCGACCGCGGCCGTGGCGGGCACGACCAGCACGTTCTCCTGCAGCCACTGAACGGCCTCGCGATTGTATGGGCCGGCCATGGCACGGTGCATGGCCCGCTTGTCGGCATGGGCAATCATCGCCACGTGCATCTCGCGCGCCGCCACGGCGCCGCCGGCCGGCGCTTCGGCCGTCCAGGTGGCCGGACCCGCGCTGCGCTGACGCATGAACATGCCGCCGCTCACCAGGCGGGCCGCTTCCGACGCATCCAGCCGGCTGTCTTCGTTACGGTCGGCCTTGGGGAACTTGGCCAGCACGGCGGCCGGGTTACTCATGGCCAGCGCGACGTGGTACGCGTCGAACTCGGTCTTGGTCAGCTCGCCGTCGCCGTTGGCGTCAGCCGTCGGGTGCGTGGTCAGGAACTCGGCCAGCTTATCGCTGCTCAACTCGAAAATGGGCAGCGGAACCCTGGGCAGCGCGATCTTCTGGCCGCCGTTGATGACGAGGTCGGCATCGCCACCAGTTGGATCACCCTCAATCTGGAGGTTCAGGTCGATCATGCCGCCTTCAAGAATGATCGGGTCGGCCTCGAGTGCGTGGACCTCAAACGTGAACTCGCCCTCGGCGTGCTCACAGTCCTCATCGCCGGCCACGAAGACCATCACGTCTTCCTGCTCCCCCTCGGAGCCGCCCTCTTCCGGCGGGCACTCAGCCACAGCCGCGCCCGTCAGCACGAACGCCCCCCAGCCGGCCACCAACCCCAACATCCCCAGCCCAAACAGCCGCCCCGACTTTGCACAGTGACTTGCCAAGATCATGTCGATTCTCCTCTCAACGGTTTTGCGATTTGCGGCCATGGCAGCCGGTCGAAACGCCCGCCAGCTCGCACGAACGGGTTGCAGAGCGTTCAGCAGGCACCGCGCATAGTCCCCGGCCGAGAGCCGCCCGTAACGGAGGGCCCACTCGTCACATGCGTGCTCGCGCGCCAGGTCGATGCGCCGGTTGACCCATGCCACCACCGGCCAGAAGAACAGAAGCGTCCCGGCGACCCATTGAAGCTGCCGCACCCACAGATCGCCTCGCCGGAGATGGGCGACCTCGTGCAGAATGACCGCCTCGAGCTCATCTCGCCCTTGACATGCCGGCCCGTCTGCAGGCCGGCCATCCGCGGTAGCGGATGGGTCTCGCTGCGCGAGACCCGGCATGTCAAGGGTCCGCCGAACGAGCTGACGGCGGGATAGGACCAGGGTCGGACGCAACACGCCGAAGATAAACGGCGCGGGCGCCTCGTCGCTGACGTGAACGGAAGGAACACGACGCGCACCAATCCGCGCGCACACGTCGCGCACGACCTCGTGAATGTCGGGATCGGCCCGTGGCAATGAACGGCAGAGTTGTGCAAAGCGGAGATAGGCCCGGGCCTTGATCGCCATGGCTACCAGAATTCCGATCAGATATGCGCCGACCAGAGCTGAGCTCACCGGCCAGCGCCGCGTCGTCGTTGTGGCTGCGGCCGCTTGTGGCGCAGCCACGTCTTCGAGTCCGACCACAATGACGGAGCCAGCCACGCCAGGCGCGGCTGTCGGCGGCGATGTTGCCGTGTCGGCCGCGGCCGGCCAGAGATTGCCCAGCGCGTGCACCGTGCTGGCCATCGAATACGAGAACGACGGCCCGACTGGAACGATGAACTTGAGCAGCACAACGAGCCAGAAACCCGCGTGAATGGCCGGCCGCAGGCGGCGCCCGATGGTCGAGAGCACGAGCCACGTGACCAGCGCGACGCCGGTCCCGAACAGCAGCGCGTGCTGCAACCAGTTGATCAGGCCGGCTGCGAGTGCGTCAAAGTCGATGTTCGCAACGAGGATGTTCACGACTTGCGCCCCCCTTTCTTGACCGGTGCGTCGGACTTGGATGCTGATGACTCGCGCTCCCCCGCGCCTCGCGCGCGGTCGCGGTCAAAGACCGCTCCTACGGCCTCGATTTTGGCCTCGATCCGCCGCAGGTCGTCGTCGGACAGCTCTTCCTGCTCGACCAGCCGGAGGACCAGCTCACCGGCCTGGCCATCGAACACGGTCTGGACAAACTGCTTGAGCCGCTGGCTGAGCACCTGCTCGCGACGGACCGCCGGGCGATAAACGAACGGCTGCCGCTCACGGTCCACCTCGAGTGCCCCTTTGCCCGCAAGCTGATTCATGAGCGTCATGACGGTGGTGTAGGCCGGCTCATCCCCCTCGGCCGCCAGCCGGTCCTTCACGTCGCGGACCGTTCCCGAGCCGATCTGCCACAGAATCTTCATCAGCCGCAGCTCAGCCGCGGTTATATCCGGCATCGATTTGCCCATCCGCCACCTCCCGTACCGCCGCCGGACCGCGGCCATCTTGGCCGCTTCTGGGGCCGCGGGCTTCCAGCCCGCCGTGGTGTACGCCTCCCCCAGCCCGCCTACTAAGATCATCGGAATACTACTAGACTCATAGTAGCTCGTCAAGCGCCTTTTTCCGTTTTTTTTTCCTCGCCCGGATCAAGGCTCACCCAAGGAAACGGCGACCGGCCCGCCGCCGTGTCTATCACACGACGTGCGGGCCGGTCCTCGCCTTTCAAGAAACGGGAAAATGGTTGGGAAACGCCATCCTCGCCGGCGTCGCCCATCGGTTATTACTCCCCAAACAGCGCGCCGCCAAGCGGGGCCTTGATCGTCATGGCCTGGTCGATCGTGATGCCCGATTCGTTGATGTACGTTCCCCCGTTCAGCAGGACCGCCGTCCCTTCGGCGGGCACGAGTGACAACTGGAACTCGTTGTGCGGGGACGACAGCGATCCGTTGCCCGGTCCGCCGCCCAGGGCAAAGAAGACCGTGTCGTCCTCCGGATAGAGCAGCGACATGATCGTCCCGTCCAGGTAGCTCAAGTGGTCGCGCTGGCCGATCGTGTTCTGAAACGCCTGGTTCGGAGGCAGGACGGTAATCGTCTGGCAGTTTGGCGCGCAGTTGCACGTCGCGCCGCCAGGGCAGCACATCGAGAACGCGCAGCGGTCGTAATGCACCACCGAGTCGAAGTCGTAGGGCCCTTGCACGTTGCTGAACGGCATCAAATCGAGCTGCCCCTCGAAGCCGGATTGCATGTTGTCGTCGTTAACCAGGATGAACGGGTCACGGTCGTGGCGCTGATGCTCGTGAAGGAGCCCCAGGCAGTGCCCCAGCTCGTGAACGATGACAACGAGCTGATCCCACGACGTGATGTTGATGACCTGCTCTCCGAAGCCCATACCGACTAGTATTTCGTTTCAATAAACCGACGACATATTGATATCAGGTAGCCGCGGCATCGATCAAGTCGAACTTCTTCCATCGGAAGATGACCGGCTGGTCATTCATTTCGGCAACTCCTTTCAGGATTCGGGCCTTCAATTCGTCCCACGATTCGACGCGAATGTGGCGCAGGAACGTGCGGGCCATCTTCCCGAACAGCGACTCCACCAGGTTGAGCCATGAAGCGTGCGTCGGGGTGTGCACATAAAGAAAGCGATTCGGTTTGGACGCCAGGAAGGCGCGTGTCTCCTTGGATACATGGGCCGAATGGTTGTCGAGAATGACGCGGATGGTCGCCTCCGCCGGATAGTACGCGTCCAGCTCCTTGAGCAGCAGAATGAATTCGCGGCTGCGATGGCGTCGCTCCACGCGGACCAGCACATGCCCGTCGTGCAGATCCAACGCGGCCAGAATCGAGGCCGTGCCCAGGCGCTTGTATTCATAATCTCGTCCGATCTCGGCATGTCGGCCTGCCACGGGCGGCAGGTCCCCCTGGACACGACGCCGGCCGCTGTCGCGGCCACCATCGCAACGCGATGGGCGGGCTTCGCCCGCGGCGGCGAGTCCAGGGTCCGGGGCCACGTTGGCCAAGGCCTGAACGCCGGGCTTCTCGTCCACCGACACCGTATAAGTCCTTCGCCGGCCCGCGGGGTGGGCCAGGCTGACCTCCCGGTACACCAACAGAACTTCCCGCATTTTCCGTTCGAATTCCGGATCGCGACGCTCCAGATAGTACTTGACCTTATGAGGGCGCAACGTGTGCTCGGCCAGGATCCGCTGGACCGTTGCCTTTCCGGCCCGAACCAGACTCGCATGCCCGGCCTCCGTCGCCCGCTGGCGAACATGTTGTGCCAGAAGGCGACGGCTCCAAACCTCCGCCGCATAACCCAGATCCTTGGGCTTGGTGCAGGCCAAGTGAACCACCCAGGCCTTGGCCTCAGGCGTAATGCTGGGCTCCTTGGGGCGGTGATAGAGGTCCTTTAACCCCGCCTGAACCCCCATCGCCAGGGCCTTGTCGATGCACTTGTACACCGTGTCGCGCGCCACCTGCACTTCCACGGCGATCTGGCTCAAGGGTCTGCCGGCCAAATGACCCAACAGAATCTTGGCCCGTTCGACCACACGCAAAGGCGCCGTACGGCTACGCGACAGTTCCTCCAACGTCGTCTTCTCCTCTTCCGAGACCAGCAACGGCGTTCGGCGGGTTGTGCGGGCCATGGACCCCTATATCGGCCCCATCACCGCATCAACATCAGCCCAGCTCGTATTTTGTCGTCATTTTAATGAAACGAAACACTAGTCCCGTTGGTCTACGGTGAGTTGCACAAGCTGGCCGCCCAGAAGATGGCCCGTGAGTCGCAGAGCTACACGTTGCAACCAACGGCCCTGGTTCACGAAGCCTACGTCCGGCTGTTGCAACAGGAGCACCACACCTGGCAGAACCGGGCGCACTTTTTCGCCGCGGCGGCCGAGGTGATGCGGCGGATTCTGGTGGATCACGCCCGCGCGGCCCACGCGGCCAAGCGCGGGGCGGGCCGGAAAATGGAAACGCTGGATACGTCCGTGGCCGCGGTCGAGCAGGACCCGGCCGAGTTGCCAGCCCTCGACGAGGCGCTCACGCACCTGCAAGCGGTCCACCCACGGCAGGGGCGGATCGTCGAGCTGCGCTTCTTCGGTGGAGTGACTTCGGACGAGACCGCCGAGGTGCTCGGCGTGTCGACCGCCACCGTCGAGCGCGGCTGGCGCATGGCGCGGGCCTGGCTGCTGCGCGCCATCGGCCGACCGACGCGCTCGTTCAGCTAGTTCAAGCCGCGCCATCGTGGTTTCTGGGGCGGCATGGCCAAGCGCCAGCGCGGCCATGCCGGGTTGACCCGCATGCCCACGCTGGCGCTTGGGCATGCCACACACGCAAGCCCTTGGCCTTGGGGTGTTGGCCTGGAGCGCTCATATGCCGGACTCGTCACGCATGCCGACGGATCGCTCCGAGCAGATCGAACGAGTCTTCGATGAGGCCTGCCGGTTGCCCGCCGCGGATCGGGCAGCGCTGCTCGAGGCGCGCTGCGGCTCTGACGCGGCCCTCCGCGCCGAAGTCGAGTCGCTGCTGATCTACGACGCCCGATCCGAGCACTTTCCAAGCCTGCCGCGTGCGGTCGAGTCGCTTCGAGCCGTGCTCGCACCTGACCGTCTGCCCGCCGACGTGTCAGCCACCCGCCACAGCACGGACGGCGGATTGATTGACTTCGCTCGACGAGAGGCTGCAACGGTTCCACGTGCTGGTGAGTTAAGCGCTCCAGCCCGATGCGGGCCCTACCGGCTCGTACGTCCGATCGCATCCGGCGGAATGGGTACGGTCTGGCTGGCCGAGCGGGCCGATCAGCAGTTCGAGCGGACCGTCGCGATCAAGCTGATCAAGCGCGGCATGGACACGGACGACATCCTCGAGCGCTTCCGGCACGAGCGGCAGGTGCTGGCCCACCTTCAGCACCCCAATATCGCCCATCTACTGGACGGCGGCGCAACCGAGGACGGGCGGCCCTATCTGGTGATGGAGTACGTCGACGGCCTGCCGATCGACCGATATTGCCGCGAGCTTTCGCTGTCCATCCGCGAGCGGCTCGAGCTGTTCTGTGTCGTCTGTGCCGCGGTGGACGCAGCCCATCGTCATCTGGTGATCCACCGCGACCTGAAGCCGGCCAACATCCTGGTCACGCCCGACGGACTGCCCAAGCTGCTCGACTTCGGCATCGCCAAAGTGCTCAACCTCGAAGCATCGGCGCACACGATGGACGTCACCGCGACCGCGCCGCCATCGGGGCTCACAACATCGTCGAAGCCCGCCGCAGCCTCGACCATGCACCGCCGCATCTGCGCAACTGGGAATGGCGCTACTTCGCAGGGCGCCTGGATGAGAGCCTTCGGACTTTGGCGTGCGGATCGACCGTCTACGGTCTCGACTTCAACCCATCGGGCGACACGCTGGCCGCCTTGTGTCGCGATGGCTCGCTTCAACTGTGGGACTCATGGACGGGTAAGCAGTTGGCCGTTCTCCAGACGAGTGTCGGTATCGGCCAGGACGTAGGCTTCAGTCCGGATGGCCGTCGCCTGGCCGTTTGCGGCACTAACGGAATGGTCCAATTATTCGACGCCGAGTCCGGGAACGTGCTCGCCGATCTTCGCGGGCACGACGGGCCGGTCCACTCGCTGGCGTTCTCACCGGATGGACGCCGGCTGATTTCGGCCTCTGCTGACGGGACGCTGCGCCTCTGGGACGTGGCCCGTGTGACGCCTGCCGGCGGTCTGACGCCGGTTCCGCGAACCGATACCTCAATCCACAGGCTGATTGCGCCCGGCCCACTCAGCGGAGACGTCGCCTTCGCGCCGGACGGCCGACACGTCGTCGCGCCGGCCGCTTCGGACCGAGTGTGGGTTTGGGATCTTGAAGGCGACGGCGTGCCACGAACGATTGACGTCCCCGCCCAGAACCTCCGCCATGTCGACGTCAGTCCGGACGGCACGCGGCTCCTCTGTTCTGCATCCGATGGGCGATTGCGTGTCCAGACCGTGGCCGATTCGACCGGCCGCCAAGCCGTCGCACCTGAGTTGTTTGGTCATCGCGGCGAAGTCTTCGGCGTCAAGTTCAGCCCCGACGGGAAGCGCATCGCCTCGGCCGGCTGGGATTTGACCATCCGTCTTTGGGATGCGACTTCGGGCGAGCCGCTGCGCGTATTCCTCGGACATACCGACAACCCCATCCGGGTCATCTTCTCGCCCGATCAAGATCACGTGGCCAGTGCCGGCTCGGATGGCTGCATCAAGCTCTGGTCCTTGCGCGATCCTGGCGTGCTCGTGCCAAGTCAGGGCCGCCGCGTGCCGCTGCTCGCACTGAGCCCACTGAACGCGTGGATGGTCGTCATCATCGGCAGGAGCCCGGACGAGGGCGGACGGATCACGCTCTGGGACTACCGCCAGCGTGTCGAGTGTGGCCTCCTGCACGCCAACACGTTCCGCGACGGAGCCGACGGCGGCAAGTTCTGGGAGCCAGCGTCGGCCGTCTTTAGCCCGGACGGGCAATGGCTGGCCGCGGAGGCCGGCGACGGTTCCATCCTGGTGTGGGACGTGAATGCGTTCTCTTCAGCCGCTTACCAGGCGAGCTTCCGCTTACGCGCCCCGGCGGAGGCCACGTCTGTGGCGCCGCGCCTGGCCGAAGAACTCGCGTTCGGCCCCGATGGCCGATGGCTGGCCGCCGCTTCCCATTCGAGCGGCGCGATCACGATCTGGGACCTGGACACCCGCCAGATCGCAACGGTCATCGAGGCGCACTCGGCCGGAATTGGCGCGCTGGCGTCAGATACGACGGGCGACTGCCTGGCGTCGGCTTCGTCCGACGCGGCGATCCGCCTGTGGAGCTGGCGCTCGGCGCAGCCGATCGGCCGTCTGCAAAGCGGACCCGGTACGGTTCAGGCACTCGCCTTCCGTCCAGGCGGAGCGCAACTGGCGTCCGGTTCGAGCGATCACACTGTCATCCTCTGGGATCTGAACGCTCAACGCGAAGTCGCGGTTTTGCGCGGTCACACGGCCGACGTGTTGTCGTTGGCCTACACGCCCGACGGCTCCCGGCTGGCTTCCAGCTCGTCCGACCGCACCATCCGGATTTGGGACTCGGACACCGGCGCGCACCTGACAACCCTGCACGGTCACACCTATCGGGTCGGCTCGATCGGCTTCACGCCTGACCGGCGCTCTCTGATCTCACGCTCAGCCGATGGGACCGTGCGCTTCTGGGACGGCGGACTGCCCGGCGAGCGCCCTGCTCGCTCCAACGGCTCCGTGCCCGGCGACGCCGAGCCTTAGAACGTCGCAGCCCCTTCACTCGCCGCTTGGCCCACGTCATGGACACGCCGCAACGGTCGCCCCGTTGAACACTTGCGTCGTCAGCGCGCCGTTGAGCAGCTGGATCAACCGCAAGAGATCCTGCGTATTCACTGGCGTGGCGCCCGCGCTGCGGTTGACGTTGTAGCGAGCCAGGTTCGCCTCCATGTTCGCGGCGCCGTTATTGAGCGCGAGAACCAGGTTCAGCAGATCCTGAGTATTCGTGAGGGCATCCAGGCTGACATTGCCCGGCTGCGACTGGTACTGCAGCTCGTTATCGACGCCCGCCAACGAGATCGTCGTGCACTCGCCCGGCGGGATGGCCGACGAAAGCACAATCGAGTACGGTCCCGCATCGCTGCCGCTGACGCTGTCGACCGTTGGGCAGTCGATATCGCCGTTGCCCGCCGCATCCGTACACGAAACAACCACGTTGCCCGGGTCCGGTATCGTCAGCGGCGCCGACGTGAACGTGACCGAAATCGGACTATAGCTGATTGAACCCTGATCGCCAGTCCCGGCCGCGCCGATGCCGGCCGTCAGCATCGCAGTCGAACCCGTGTCGAGCACGTCGCGGAACGCCTGCTGGCCGCCGACGTATGGATTGTCGAGCGGCGGATTGGCCGAGGCAATCTCGACTGGTACCGCGACCGTGGCCGTAATGCGGAAGAAGCCTTCGATGTCATCGGAAGCCGTAGGCGTGCCGTTTACGTCAATGTCGGCCACGAAGTACACGTCAACGGCGCCACCCGCTCCGCGGTCGCTGATGGCCAGCGACGCGATCCCGGTGAAATTCACCAGGATCGAGTTCGCTTCGACCGTGCCATCGCCGTCGAGATCGACCAGGTCGCCTTCCTTCACGAGCAGGTCGTCATTGAGATACAGCGCCTCGACCGTGTTGGCCTGCACATCCCAGATGAACGCGATGTCGCCATCGTCGTTCATGTAGGCGGCTTCCATGTCGCCCTGCAGCGTCTCGCCGTCGAGCACGGTGCCGTCGCGGTAGAGCATGACGCCGTTCTTGAGGATGAACTCGTCGGCAGTGGTTGCTGCGCTGCTGTCGCCAGAGAAGAAGTAGTCGCCGGACTCAGCGATGCCCATGAAATCGAAGTTCGCCCAGTTCTCGCCCGGCATCCCGCCGACGGCCGCCGGAATGGGCATGCCCTCCTGAACGAGGCTGCCGTCGAGCAGCAGGCCGCTACCATCGATGACCATCACGCTGTCTGTCGCGGTGGGCGGGACCATCTGCACCGGCGCGATGTAATGCGTCCCAAGCGCCGAGAGCCGGTAGCTGAAGCCCGGGTTCGTGGTCGTCATCGTCAGCGCGAGCGGAAGATTGGGCAGCGACTGGCCGCCCAGCAGCAACACAGTTCCGCCGTCGACGCCGAAGAACAGGCCGCGGTTTTGCGATGACCCGCCGGATGTGTCGCTGATCCCGCCGACAAAGTAGGGAATGCCGTCCGCCGTCACGCCGGGCCGGCTCCCGAAGACCCAGAATTGCCCGGCCAGCGCCGGGTGCGCTTCACCCTCAACGGCCACGGGCACGTCGTCGAGCCACACCGAATCCGCCGAGCCGACCACCCCGCCTGAAACCGTTGGGCTGTAGGCGACCTCGCCATCGTCGCCGAGTCCCCAGAAGCTCTCGTAGGACGACTGCGTGTAGATGCCGAACGTACCCTCCGTCCGGATGACCGTGCCCACCCCGCCTGTGGAATTGCCCCAGGCATGGCTGAGCGTGATCACGCCGTCCGACGTATTCACCAGCGCGCCGTAGCCACCCGCGTGATTGGTGGCCGGGTTGTTGATCGAATTGACCAGGTGACCGTCGGGTGCGCCCGGCAACGGCTGCCCCTCACGAAACAGGGCTGACGCCGTCTGACCTCGGGCACTGCCGGCCGCAATCCAAAGCGTCAACATCCCGCTGGCCAAGGCCGACAGCGCTACGGGATTCGTGAATCTTCGTCGCATCGTTCCTTTCCTCCGTCGTGTTCATGATCGGACGTTCCGCGCTACGCGCGGCGGCAGCCGTGCTCCAACGCTGGCGCACAGCCTATTCCACCCTGCCCGATAGCAAATCAGCCCCACCCCTGTCAAGCAAAACCCGCTGAGCGCGACAAAGCGGAGGTCGTTGCTGGCTAGGACGGACGTACCACGATGGCCTTCGGCAGCGTGGGGCAATAGAGCTGGCACACGCCGCAGCCAACACAACCGGGCTCGACCACCAGCGGCGGTCCGGATCCGTCGATCCGAATCGCGGCGGCGCCGATGGGGCACTTGTCTACGCAGATCGTGCAGTTCTCGCCATGCGAGCGTACGCACACGCCCGCGTTGACCACGGCCAGCCCCATTCGAATCTCGCCGGGATCGTGCAGCGGCGTCAGGGCGCCGCTTGGGCAGACTTGCGTGCACTGCAGCCCCTCGCACACGACGCACGCCGCCAGGTTCGGATCGATGACCGGCGTGCCAGCCAGCCGTGCGTCGGCCGCGCGCGACGGAAGAATGGCCTTGGCCGGACAAACGTCCACGCACGCCCCGCAGCGATAGCACTTATCCAGGAACGTTGGCTCATCGATCGCCCCGGGCGGGCGCAGCCACGACCGCGTCACAGCCGAGCGCTCGACCGCCGGCAGGCGCGTCTCGACCAACTCCGCCACAGGCTCGAGCATCCGCGCCAGCCCACGACGGAAGAATTGCCGTCGATTGTGCGGCGATGTGTCGGGCAGGTCCGATTCCATCTTGCCGCTCGCAACCTCCCGCCCCCCCGACCTCGCAAGCCCGGCACGTCAGCATGGGCGATGCGACCGGCAGGATTCGAACCTGCGACCTGCGGTTTAGGAAACCGCCGCTCTATCCTGCTGAGCTACGGCCGCAATGCGTGCCACGGCACGAGGAATGCTACGCGGATCGTGCCGAACGAGCAACCTACGTGCGATCGTGGTGCTCGTTGGCCTGGCGGCCAAGAACGCGATCCTGATCGTCAAGCTCGCCCGCGATCAGCAAGTCCACGGCGCCAGCCGCTTCGACGCCGCCGTCGAGGCCGCCCGCGTGCGGCTGCGACCGATCCTGATGACCAGCTTCGCGTTCATGCTCGGCGTGTTCCCGCCGGTAATCGCGGTCGACGCCGGCGCCGAGATGCGGCAGACGCTGGGCCTGGCCGTCTTCGCCGGCATGATCGGCGTGCTTGCGTGTCTCCGCCTCCGGAAACCGTTTGCGTTTTGCTTCCATCGGGTGTCGATGCGCGTCACCAGTTCCTGTGCGCGGTCGATGCACTCGGAACTGGAAATGTCGCTGCACGCGCTCGACCTCGATGCCGTCCAGCGCTGGACCGACGACCGCATTCTGTCGTTCGTGCAGACGTATGTCGCGCTGCACGAGAACCAGTACCAACTGCACGATCCGATGGTGACGGAACCGGTATCGGGGACCACGTTTCCGAAGCTTGCGGCGGGCGCCAAGCTTGAACGCGACGGCCGCACGAATGACTTCGTCTCGGAGCAGACGCATCGCGAGTTCGAGAGAGAGGTGCCCGGGACCGGGAAGCCCAACCGGCTGTACGACGGCCGTTTCGAGCCGGTCACGCGATGATCGCGGGACATAGCCCTTCCACATAGAATCCGAGCGGGCGGCGGGAGCTGCAGCGCTCGATGTGGCGGGTTGGACGCGATGATCTATTGGCTGGTCTACTGTGCCGGTCTCGTGCTGGCGCTGCTCACTTCGGCACACGCGGTGTTGCGCAAGCGCGATCCGCGCGCCGCCGGGTTGTGGGTGACGCTCAGCTTTTTGCTGCCGATCGTCGGGCCGTTCGCCTACTACGTCTTCGGCATCAACCGCACGCAACGGCGCGCCCGGCGGCGCATGAGCGGCTACCGCTTCCGCACACGCGGCGGCGGGCGGCGTAAAGCCGAAGAGTATCCGCCGCAGGTCGGACACCTCGAGCGGCTCGCGCGATTGGGCGACCGCATCCTGAGCAACCGGCTGGTCGACGGCAATCTGATCGAACCGCTGCACAACGGCGAGCAGGCTTATCCTGCCATGCTCGAGGCCATCGCGTCGGCGAAGCGCTCGGTGACGTGCAGCAGCTACATCTTCGACTATGACGAGATCGGCCGCCGCTTCATCGACGCCTTCGCCGATGCCGCGGCGCGCGGCGTGCAGGTGCGGCTGTTGATCGACGGCGTCGGCGGGTGGTGGTACTTCTCGCGCGTCCGCCGCGCGTTCAAGAAGGCTGGCATCAAGCCGGCCAACTTTGCGCCGATCGGTTTGGCGCCCAGCCGCCTGGTTCACGTGAATCTGCGCAATCACCGCAAGATTCTGGTGATTGATGGCCAGACGGCATTCACCGGCGGCATGAACATCAGCGCCTGCCACCTGGCCGAGCGCACCGACAACCCGGACCGCTTCGTCGACATGCACTTCCGTGCCCGCGGCCCGATCGTCGGGCAGATCCAGGAGGCGTTTGCCGACGACTGGTACTTCGCCGCACAGGAATGGCTCGAGGGCAACGATTTTTTCCCTGCCCTGCAGCCGGCCGGCGAGGCCGTCGCCCGCGGTATTCCGGACGGGCCTGACGAGCATCTGCGCAAGATATCGTGGATCATCATCGGCGCTTGCGCCGCGGCCCGGCGGTCGGTCCGCATCATGACGCCCTATTTCATTCCCGACATCGCCGTGAAGACCGCCATCCTCGGGGCGGCCCTGCGCGGCGTGGACGTGACCATCGTCATTCCGCAGAAGAGCGACGTGCCGGTGGTCAACTGGGCCAGCATCGCCTACCTGTGGGAGTTCCTGGAGCGCGGCGTGACCATCGTGCAACATGCTCCGCCGTTCCACCACACGAAACTGCTGGTGGTCGATGAGCGCTGGAGCACCATCGGCTCGGCCAACGTGGATCCCCGCAGCCTGCGGCTGAACTTCGAATTCAACGTCGAGGTCTACGACACAGGATTGGCCCGCACACTCGCGCGGCACATCGACGAGCAGGTCGCGGCCGGAAAACGACTGACGCTGGCCGAGGTCGACGGACGTCGGCTGCACATCCGCATGCGCGATGCGCTGGCGAAGCTCTTTTCGCCGTACCTGTAGTCGCGGTCTCTGACCGCGACTCGACGGCGACCCGTCTCCGACGGCGATCCGCTTCGCTCGCGGTCGGAGACCGCTCCTACGAGTCCGAAAGCGAACGCAGGCCGCGCTCGATGATCTTTTTCTCCTCGTCGGCTGGCAGGCGGCTGGCCGCAGCGGCGCGCAGCTCGTGGATCAGCGCTCGCTCGTCCCTGAAGGCTTCGAGGCGAGCGCGTAAGTCCGACGATTCGTCGAGTGCCGCTTTGATCTCGGCGCGCCGGCTGGCGGGTAGTGATTCGTCGAGATATCGCTCGAGTTCGGCGTCGGTGATGCTCGCGTGCATGCTTGCGTCAAAGTCCTGCTTCGAGTTCGACCATCTCGCGAACCCGGTTCAACATTCGACTGGTAGCCAGCCTCACGGTTCCCGAGGTCATCTTCAAGTACTCGGCCGTGGCCACCACGGTCCAGCCCTGCAACGCCACCAGGCTGAACGCTCGAAAGTTCTTCGGCTCGGCCTCGCTTCCGACGCGCTCCAGACACAACTGCAGCAGATTGTGCCGCCACTCGCGCTGCCAGATGGAGTCGAATACCGTTGGCCCGCACGGTATTGGCAACTCAAAGACGCTCGACCGATCGCTGGCGAATTCATGCAGCATGGTTTCCGTAGCCGCCCTCAGTCGCTGCTCGGTTGAGGAATCGGACTCATCCTCGCTGGCGCTCCGCATAACCGCGTGCACGAAGCGCTCGGCCTCGTCCGGACGCACCCCGTGCTCCATGGCACAACGATACACGGCCCGCCAGTATTGCATGAACAGTTCTTGCGAGGAAAGGCTGCTCAGCGTTAGTCCCTGCCGCCGCTGCGTCGCGCTGATCTCCACCATCATGATCACCCTCGCCTCAACGTGGCGCGAACGAGTCGCGCCCACCTCTAGTTCCGGCCACGGGCCGCTCCTCTGTCATTCAATATCCCTCCCACGCCCTTTTCTTCTCGAAAAGTCGAACTTTTTACGCAATCGTGTGTCGCCGCGTTCACCTAACTCTCACTGAACGGCGTTCCGACCCACATGGTTAATAGCGACAAAAGTGGTGCGCGCTCACAGGATTTTTCCGCGAGGCGGGGCGTTATAATCACGCCGTGAAGCTTCCCATCGCCACGAAAAACTGGCTGGCCGAGCACGTGCCCTTCGGCATCATGCAGCCGAACAAGCCGCGACACTTTCTGGCGATTCTGGACACGTTCGCTGAAAATTGGGGCCAATGGCACAAGGCCTGGCGCGTGCTGAACGGCCCCTGCAATGGCTGTGCCGTGCAGACCGACGGCCTGCGCGACAACGTGCTGCCCAACAGCCCCCATTTCTGCGCGGTGCGACTGTCGCTGATCGAGGAAGTCCTGCGGCCCGACTTCGATCCGTGCATCCTGAGCGACGTTCGCAAACTTCGGCGTTTGAGCAACACCACAATCGAGCGGCTCGGGCGCATCCCCACGCCGGTCATTCGTCGCCGTGGTGACAAGGGATTTGCCACCCTCACCTTCGACGAAGCCGGCGACCTGGCGGCTCAGTGGATCGCGAAGCATCGCGGCGACACTTGCGGATTCTTCACGACTTCAAAGGGCATCAACAACGAGGAATACTTTGCGTTCCAGCAGTTCGCCCGCGTCGTTGGCGGCACGAACAACGTCGACAGTTGTGCTCGCCAGTGCCACGCCGCGTCGGTCGCCGCGCTCAAGTCGATGGTCGGTCTCGGGGCGTCAACCGGCTCGCTGTCGGACTTCATCGAAGCTGACCTGCTCGTGCTGGCGGGCACGAACCTGGCCAATAACCAGCCACTGACGGTCCGATATATCGAGCACGGACGCCGCACGCGTGGCGGAAAGCCGTACATCATCGTCGTGAACGCCTACCGCGAGCGCGGCCTCGAGCGCTACTGGGTCCCGTCGTCGCCGCGCAGCGCCGTCTTCGGGACGAAACTGTGCGACCAGTTCGTGCAGGTGCGCACCGGTGGCGATGTGGCGTTCTTCAATGGCGTCTTGAAGCTGCTGATCGATGAGCAGTTGCTCTCGCCGGCGCGGCGCAAGTTCATTCAAGATCGAACGCTAGGCTTCGACGAGGTGCGGCAATCGCTCGCCGCTCAGTCGTTCGAACACCTTGAGGCACACAGTGGCGTCCCGCGGACCGTGATGCTCGACGTGGCCCGCAGGCTGGCCGCCAGCGAGAACTCGCTGTTCGTGTGGGGCATGGGATTGACGCAGCACGCCACCGGCAGCGATAACGTCAAGTCTGTCATAAACTTAGCACTGGCGCTGGGGCAGCTCGGCAAGCCCGATTCCGGATTGGCGGCGCTGCGCGGGCAGAGCTCCGTGCAGGCCGCCGGTGAGTGCGGCGTGGCGCCCAACATCTTTCCCGGCGGCGCGGCGGTGACTCGCGAGAGTGCGTCTCGACTGGCCGAGATCTGGAACGGCCCCGTTCCCGACCGTCCCGGGCTGGCCACGGGGCCCATGCTCGAGGCGATCGACGCCGGCGCCATCAAACTGCTGGTCGCCATGGGCGGCAACCTGCACGACACCATGCCCGACCGGGCGTTCGTGCGCGGCGCGCTCAATCGCTTGCCCTACCGCATCCGGTTCGACGTGATGCTCAATCGCGAGGCGCTCATCGAGCCGGGCGAAGCTCTGCTCATCATTCCGGTGCGAAACTGGTACGAGTGGTCGAGCGTGTTCACCACGACGTCGACCGACCGAACCATTCGCGCCTTCCGCGGCACGCTCGACGGCGCTCATCGCCATTTGCCCGAGTCATGGCGGGCACTGGCCGCGATCGCGCGGCGTGTGCTCGGCGAGGGCGTGCCCGGTTTCGACTATGCCAGCACCGACGACATCCGCCGCAGCATGGATCGCTGCATTCCGATGTATCGCGGGATTGACGCGCTCGATGCGCCGCACAAGCAGATGCAATGGGGTGGACCGTTCCTGTTCGCCGACGGCTTCCCCGACATGCCCGGCGGCAAGGCCCACTTCGCCGCGCTCACACCGGCTAATCGAGCGATCCCCGACGGCCATTTTGCCGTCAGCAGCCGCCGCGGCTGGGGCCAGTGGAACTCGCAGCACCTTGCGGGCGTTCGCAAGGATACGTTCACGGGCGCCACATCGCGCCGCGCCATCCTCATGCACCCGGCCGACGCACAGTCGCTGCAACTTGCCCGCTTCGACGAAATCGAGCTGATGGCTCCGCACGGCGCCACGTACCGCGGTTTCTGCTGGCCCGACGACGCCCAGCAGCCGCGCCATCTGCAGGTCTTCTGGCCATCCAGCAACGACCTGTTCCCACGCGGCATGTACGACCCGGCCTCGATGGAGCCGGATTACAACACGTTCGTCACGGTTCGGGCCACGCCGCGCCGTTGAGGTGGCTTGGGCTTCCAGGTATGGGCCACGGGCTGGAAGCCCGTGGGACGAGTCACGGGCAAGATGCCCGTGCCACGACGTGCTACGCGTGCCACGCGTGCCACTCCACCACGAAAATCGACGGGCGTCTTTTTTGTGGTTGACAGATATAGACGCCCGTCGATATACTGCCGGGCATGGTTCAGAAAACACGAGGTTCGGCGGCGGCTGCCGAGGCGCTGCCCGATGCGGAGCTGGAAGTGCTGGCCTGCCTGTGGCGGCTCGGAGAAGGCACCGCCCGGCAGGTGCGCGAGACGATGCACGGTTACCGGCCGATGGCGCACGGTTCCGTGGTCACGCTGCTCACCCGCCTGCAGGCCAAGGGGCTGGTGGCTCGTGAGAAGGGACCCGTCGGCAAGGCGTTCGTGTACAAGCCGAGGCGGCGTCCCGGCCCGACGTATCGCGGGCTGGTCAAGGACTTTCTGCAACGCATCTTCGGCGGTAACGGCGTGGCACTCGTGGCCTCGCTGTTCGAGAGCACGCCCCCGACCCGCGATCAACTCGATGAACTCCAACGGCTGCTCGACGAGCTTCGCCAGAAGGCCGGCAAGAAGGAGGGACCATCATGAACGCGCTGATTGAGACGCTTAACAACGCCGCGGCCGTTTGGTGGCCGATCGTGCTGCACGCCACCTGGCAGGCGTCGCTTCTGGCACTCGTGCTGCTCGCCATCGTCTGGACGCTGCGCCGCCTGCCCGCGCCGCTCAAGTACTGGCTGCTGGTACTGGGATTGGCCAAGTTTGCGATGCCACCCATGCTGGCACTGCCCACGGGTGTATTCAGTCGGCTGCCGGTCCCGGCGCCGACCGGAAATGATTCGGTGGCATCGATTTCGCCCAGCGACCAACGGCCCGCAGCACTAGGATCGCAGCCCAAGTACCTCGTACCGTCGACGCCCCTGATCCACGAGCCGGCAACGACAATCTCGATCGCAAACAGCCCCGCCGCTGACGTGCCACTGGGGCGGACAGCAACTCTGGCAGGAGTCGATTGGCGAGCATGGTTGATGCTCGTGCACGCTGCTGTCGCCTTCGTCATGGCTATCCGGGTAGCTCGGCAGCTCATCCTGTTGCGACGGAGCGTGCGCGGGGCAAACGTCGTTCGCGAGGGTCCGTTGCACGAGCGCCTGCAGACGGCCTGCCGGGACATACGCGTGCGCAGCGCACCGGTCTTCGCGCTCTCGGACGAGGCCATTGCCCCGATGGCGCTAGGGATTCTCCGCCCGCGCATCGTCTTGCCGGCCCAGCTAGTCGAGCGACTCTCGCCGGCCCAACTCGATACGGTGCTGGCGCACGAACTGGCTCACCACCGTCGCCGGGACACGTACGTCATCTGGTTGCAAGTGCTAGTCGGCATCGTCTGGTGGTTCAATCCGGTGTACTGGCTGCTGACCCGCGCGATCCGCCGCGTGCGCGAGGACTGCTGCGACGACCTGGTCCTGGCGCGGCACGTCACGACCAACGAGGCCTACTGCCAATCGCTACTGCGGGCGGCCGAGCGCCTGGTTGGGGCGCGCCCGATCGGCGCATCACTCGGCTTCTCCGATGCCATGCATCCGCTGTCCGACCGTCTGCGCCGGCTGATGGATAGCGCCTGGCGGCCCGCCACAGGCTTGTCGCTCACCGGCGCGCTGGCCATGGTCGTCGCCGGGCTCTGTTTGTTACCCGGGCTGCGCGGCGAGCCGCCGGCCGAGCGCGAGACGGATCAACCTGTACCGGCAGTCTCACCTCGGGCCGAGCCGGTCCTCCAAGCCGAGCCTGCTGAGCGCCCGGCGTCGGTCGAACGCGAACAGCAGGAACAGGTAACCACTCCTGGCAAGGGGAGTGGTTCCGCGACGCCAGTGCCGGCCGGGCCACCGGCCAATGCGCCCGATGAATCGAAGACGTTAAGTGGCAAGGTCACGAATGAGCATGGTGAACCGATCGGCGGCGCGTCCGTGCTGGTGGTCACGGGGAGCGACTGGCGAACGACCGAATACGCCAGCGAGACCAACGCCGACGGCACGTTTCGGATCGACGGCATCCTGCCTGTGCCACCACCACCGCAGCCAAGGAACTCGCTGGCGCTCAGGGACGCCCAAGACCGCGTCCGGAACGATCTGACAGAGTTCGCGGAGCGCACGCTACTGGTCATCGTCGAGGCCGCCGGATACGCGCCAGCCATCGATGCCCACGGGTTCGCCGAGTCAGCGCCGCTCACCATCACACTTGGTCCCGGCCGCACAATCTTCGGCCGCGTTGTCGATTTGGCCGGAGCTCCAGTGCCCGGCGTAGCAGTTATTCCTGGCCCAGGCCTGTCGGGTGGAATGATCTCACTATGGGCCCAGCGGCACAGTTCACTCACCTGGCGCGGCGAAACCGATCGCGATGGCTGGTTTGTCTGGGGCGCCGCCCCATGCGAGGACGTGCTGATTTCGCTGCGAAAAGACGGCCATGTTCGCCAGTATCAACTCGTCATACCGGGCAGCGATAACGAGCCCAACTTCACGCTGGTTCCACATCAACGTGTGTCGGGAGGCGTTCGTGACGCGACGTCGGGCGCGCCCATCGGGCAGTTTACCATCACCCGCGGCCGGCAAAGCTCACGCGGCCCTGCCTTCCTGCGCGCGTTCGAGCACGCCTTCAGCGACGGCCGCTATGAGCAGGTCATCGAGGACTCCTTGTCCGGCTACGTGATGCGTGTCGAGGCCGACGGCTACAACACCGCGTACTCGCCGGTCCTGAAGGACTCGCTGCAGCCGCACGTGATTGATTTTGCACTCGAGCGGGCCATTCAGATAGACGGCGCCGTTCTACTTCCGGATGGATCGCCAGCCGCGCTGGCTGAAGTCTTCATGATCGCCGGGAAGGAGCGCCAGCGCCTGGAATTCCGCAACGGCATCCTCGATGAGCAAGAAGGTTGGGCAGGCATCACGGCGCAGCACATCGTGAAGGCCGACGTCAAGGGACAGTTCTCGCTTCCAGAGCCGAGCGATCCGTTTGTCATCTTCGCTCGCCATGAGAGCGGTTGTGGAGCGTGGTGGCCCGATCCAACCACGGATCAAGCCCGCATTGCCTTGGAGCCGTGGGGGCGTCTGGAAGGCACGCTCGTTAGCGATGCGAGTGTGGCGGCCAACCGCGTGATCGAGTTAAGCTTGTGGCGTAGTCCATCGCGAGAGCTGCCTGGAATCGCCCACTCATATCAGGCGACCACGGATGAGCAGGGCCGCTTCGTGCTCAACCAGTTACCACCGAGCGATGGGGTGCTCGGCCCGCACGTCGTCGGAAGGGCTTACGGTGGCGGGTGGCGGGTGTTCAAGGCATACAACCAGCCCGTTCAAGTCGAGGCGGGCCGGACGACGCGCATTGCGCTGGGAGGCGGCGGCCGCGCGGTGATAGGAAGATTCGAGCTTCCCGTGCGCCGCCCGCGAGATCCCGAATGGGTACCGCAGAGTCAGTTCCTGCGCCGCCAGCGTCCGCAGCCGCCGTCAGAAGTCGTAGACCAAGGCGATGAAGCGGTGCGGACGTGGCGCGAAGCGTGGCAGAATTCTCAAGAGGCCCTGGCGCTCGCCAGTTTGCCCGACCAGTTCAGGTTCGAGTCCGCACCGGATGGGACGTTCCGTGTGGATGACGTGTTGCCTGGTCGTTACAACTTAGCAGCAAGCTGGATGGATCGTAGCGAGTTCGAAGTGTTGGCCGATGTCGTGCAACCGGTTGAAGTCCCGGCCATCGACCGTGACGAGAATCCCGGAGCCGTGGAGTTGGGATCCATCGACGTAGCCGCACGTACATGGCTCAAAGTTGGCGAAGACGCGCCGGCGTTTGAGGTCGCATCGCTCGACGGCAGCACGCTGCGTCTCCGCGATTTCCGGGGCAAGTACGTCCTGTTGCACTTCTGGGCAACGTGGTGCGGGCCATGCCGGCGGGAGCTGCCGCATCTCAAGGAAGTGTTCGAGGCGTTCGGGAAGAGCGAGCGATTCGCGATGGTCGGCTTGAGCCTGGATGCGGAAGCCGCCAAGCTGCGCGAGTTCGTCACCGAGAACAACGTGGCCTGGACACAGGGTTTGCTGGGCGACTGGTCGCAGACGAAGGTGCCCGAGAGCTACGGCGTGCGCGGGATTCCGGCCGTGTTCCTGATCGGACCCGACGGGCGCGTTGCGGCCAAGAGACTGTCGGGCGGCGGCATCCAGTTGGCAGTCGAACAGGCATTGAAGAGCCATCCATAACGACCGTGCGCCCCGTCGTTGCCGGTGGGCAAGGCAGAGCGTTCGGCCGGCACACCTTTCGCACGGGCACGATCAAGCGTCGTCGCCAGTCAGGATTCGAAGGTACTCGTCATAAGCATACGCCCGGTCACGCTGCTTTCCGGTGATCTCGCGCAGCACCTTAAGGGCGGTGAGAAGCTCAATGGCCTTGCGGGCGGGTGGGGCCGTGATGCCGAGTAGTTCAGCCGCGCGCGGCACGGTCACCACCGGGTGCCTGGGCAGCCGGTCAAGCAGTTGGACGGCTGCGACCGTAACGCGCGCGTCGCTAAACAGGCGCCGCCGATCGCGGCCGAGCAGTGCGTGCAGCGACTGCGCCACGCGCACGCCATCCTCGGCAGCTTCGCGCACGCAGCCGAGGAAGAACGAAGTCCAGCCCTCCCAATCACCGTCCGTGCGGACTGCCGCGAGACGAGCGTAGTACTCTTGCTGCCTTCGGCGAATGGCCGCGCTCAAATACAACAGCGGTTGCTTGAGCAAACACCAATGCTCGACGAGCAGCGCGATGAGCAATCGGCCGATGCGGCCGTTGCCGTCCAGGAAAGGGTGAATGGTCTCAAACTGCACGTGCGCGAGCCCGGCCTTCACCAACGGCTGAAGCGGATCGTCGCTGTGCCACCAGCGCTCCAGGGCCGTCAGCGCGCCGGGCACTTCATCCGGAGGTGGTGGCACAAATCGAGCGTTGCCCGGTCGCGTCCCACCGATCCAGTTCTGCGAGCGGCGAATCTCCCCGGGCTGCTTGTCCTGGCCACGCGCGCCACGCATGAGAATGCGGTGGGCGTGGCACAAGAGCCGTACGCTCAGCGGCAAGCCCTTCGGATCGGCGAGCTGTTTGCGCGAGTACACGAGGGCCTCGACGTAGTTGCATACTTCCTCGACGTCATCGGGACGGTCCGTCTGGTGCGTGGCTTCGTAGGTCAGTACGTCGCGCAGCGTCGCCTGCGTGCCCTCGATCTGCGACGTGAGCACCGCCTCCTTGCGAACGAAGCCATACAGGAACCAGTCGGTGCTGGGGACCAGCGCGCCGGCAACCTCGAGCCGGGCCAGGGCGGTTTGGGCCGCCGCCAGGAGTTCTGTGATGTCGCCTTCGATGGCCAGTCGCGGCCTGGCCGGCGGAAGCGGATGCGGAATGAAGGCGCGCACCGTCTCACTGTGAGCTTGCGTGATCCGATAACGGCCGGTCTGACGCGGCATCGCTGGGATACGACCCTTTCCCTGGCCCGCGCACTACGAAGCGAGCGTTTCGCAGTGAGTTTCACTAAGAAACGACCGTTTGTCAACGTTGAGACGCATTCAAGCGGGCTCACTGCGTCTCGGTCCGACGAGTCATGACCCCCAGCGCGGCACCACGGACTCGCTCGGCGGCTGGGAAGCCGGCGTGACAGCCAACAGGATGTCGGCGGCACGTAAGACGACCGCCCTGCTACTTGAACCGCCCCCGGAACTTGTCGGCCGGATACTTCAGGGCGTTCTTCTTCATCTTGCGCGACAGGGCGGCGGCCACGTCGATGTTCAGCGCATTGGCGAACGACAGCACAAATGCCGTCACGTCGGCCAGTTCTTCGGCAATCAGCTCCATCTGAGTCGGGTCGTCTCGGACTCGCTCCAGCTCATCGCTGCGCAGCCATTGGAAGTGCTCCATCAGCTCGGCCGCCTCGATGGCGATCGACGCCGACAGGTTCTTCGGATCGTGAAACTGCTCCCAGTCGCGCTCGCGCACAAACGCGGCCATGGCCGCCCGCAGCTCGGCCACGGTGGTCTCGTCATCGCGCATGGACCGTTCGGGTTGCTCGGACATGCCGGCCGATTGTAGCGAGGCGACTCATGAGAAGCACTTCTCGATTCGGCGCCTGTTTCGCACTTGAGCCACATGGCACCCATGCCATCGGTGCCATGGCGCCGCGGCCTTCTGCGGCGTGGCCGCACCGCGTAGCGCAGGCGTCTCGCCTGCACGTACCGCAGGCCTCTGGCCTGCGAGTCTACGACTGCCGTGCGTCGCTCTCGACGCGCGGCCGGCTCCCGCGCGACGCGCAGGCGTGACGCCTGCGGTACGTGCAGGCCGGAGGCCTGCGCTACGGCTGCCGCACCACATGGCTCCCATGCGGGGGGGTCAACAAACTCGCGGCGTGAAATGCCCCGTCTGCGATCGCCGCCCATGTTCTCTGGTTAGGTGGCATGCGCCGGATCGACGGCGTGCGGCGCATGCCCCCAACGGAGCCGCACGTGGAGCCGCGTGGCGTCATGACGGACCGCGAAAACATGGAATGCCGAATGAACGAAGAACACGAAATCCGTCGAACGATGGTGCCGGCGGAGACGTCGGGCTCACGCAAAGGCCGCCCTCGACACTGTTTCGGCATAGAATCGACACGATGGGGACGTGAATCGCCCGGTCCAGAGCCAACACCGGTCAGCCGCGTCAGCCGTTTCGGCCGCGCGGCGCCTCGCCACCCCTCGTTTTTCCGGAGATTCCGCGGGTCTTCGGCCGCGTCCGCCCGCTCAGCCGCTTCGCCGCCTGCTCGTTCCTCGCAGCCCGCGACGCGCCGGCGCCAAACGAAGCCAAGCTTGGGCGATCTGGGAAAAGCAGTCAGACTCCGCCAAGCAGACACCGCGGTCCCGGTTGCGTCCGCTAGGGTCCGGGCGGCAGAATACCCGGTCGGCCCCTGTGGACGTGCTGAGCCGACGGAGAATACGGGTATGTTGGTCAAGCGGTGCATGAGCTGGGTGATCACGTTCGCGACGGCCATCGTCGCATTCGCCGCGCCCGATGAGGGCCGCGATCCGGCCAAGTATCCGCCCGACGTAACGGTCGACTTCCGCCACATCCGGCTCGAGCTCGATTTCGATGATCCGGCATCCAGGTCGTTTGAGGGTCGCGCCACCTACACCATCCGCGCCGTCCGGCCGGATGTGTCGCGCCTGACGCTGGATGCCGTGGACCTGTATATCGACGGCGTGCAAAGCGGCGCAAGCGATGACGCCGCGATATTGCGTTTCGAACACGACGGCCAGCGGCTCACGGTTCACTTCGCCCAACCTCTGCCGGTCGATACGGACACGACGCTGTCGATCGCCTATCGCTGCGTCGATCCGCGCGAAGGCATGATCTTTGCCGTCCCGGACGCGGGCTATCCCGATCGGCCGCTCGTGGTCCACACGCAGAGCGAGACCGAGTTTGCCCGCTACTGGTATCCCTGCCTCGATTCGCCGGCCGAGCGCATGACCAGCGAGACAATCGTGACGGTCCCCAACGGCCTGACGGTCATCGGCAACGGGGCGCTGATCAGCCGCGACGAATCGGGCGGCACGACTTGCTGGCATCACCGGCTCGACGTGCCGCACGTCAATTATCTGCTCTCGCTGGTCATTGGACCGTTCGAGGTGCATACCGATCAATGGCGCAGCGTGCCCGTCGAGTATTTCTACGCCGCCGGTCGCGAGGACGAGGCCCTGAACACATACGTACAGACGCCCGAGATGATGGAGGACTTCTCCACGCTGCTGGGCGTCGATTATCCCTATCCCAAGTACAGCCAAGTCAACGTGCCGCTGTTTCAGTTCGGCGGCATGGAGAACATCTCGGCCACCACCATGGCCGAGTCGGCCATGCTCGACGACCGGGCACTGCTCGACGGCGACCTGGACGGCCTGGTCGCCCACGAGCTGGCCCATCAGTGGTTCGGCGACCTGATTACCTGCCGATCGTGGGACCACATCTGGCTCAACGAGGGCTTCGCCACGTTCGTCGAGACGATGTGGACCGAGCACGCCGATGGCCGCGACGCGTACGACGTCGAAACGTGGCATCGCATCAACGGCGTGGCCGCGGCCGACGCGACCGACGCCGGCAAGCCGCTGGTCTACCGCGACTATCCCTACGCCTTCGAGCCCTTCTTCCACAAGAGCGGCCAGGCGTACGGCAAGGGCGCTGCGATCCTGCACATGCTGCGGCGCGAGCTGGACGACGAGCTGTTCTGGCGGGCCATCCGCGCGTACGTCGAGCAATTCCGCGAGCGCGTGGCCGAGACGGAAGACTTCCGCCTGGTCATCGAGCGCGTCAGCGGACGAAGCTTCGAGCAGTTCTTCCGCCAGTGGTGCTACCGGCCGGGCGTACCGAAGCTGAACGTGAAGCAGCGCTGGCTCGACGACGAGAGCCTGGCCGAGGTGACGGTCACGCAGACGCAGCCGATCTCAGCCCAGACGCCGGCCTTCGTGTTGCCGATCGATCTACTTTTCGTCGTGAACGGCACAAACATCCGACGCGCGATGACGATCGACGGCAAGGAGTCGGTGTGGCGCGGCCGGCTCGACGACAGACCGAGCGCGTTCTACCCCGATCCCGACGGCAGCGTTCTGGCGGTGATCGAGGTGGATCAGTCCGAGCGCGAGTGGATCGACCAGCTTGCCTCCGGGCCAACCATCGTGACGCGTCTGCGGGCCGCCAATGAGTTGCGCTCTGAGAAAACCCAGGAATCGGTGGATGCGCTCCATGAGTGCCTGCGTGACCGCGCCACACTGTGGTCGCTGGCGAACGTCTGCGCGGAATCCCTGGGCGCGATGGATACGCCGGCCGCCCGGGATGGGCTGCTGGCGGCGCTCGATGATCCGCAAACGCTGTTCGACGCCCGGCTGCGCAAGGCCGCAGTCGAGGCACTCGGTCGCTACCACACGCGCGAGGTGGCTGAGCTGTTGACGCGCTACGCCCGATCGGACGAGGCTTATGGTGTCGAGGCCGCCGCCACCACGGCGCTAGGCGCGATGACTCAGTTCCACGCGCACCATGTGCTGGCCGCCAACGCCGAGAAGGACTCTTACAACGATCAGATCCGACGAGCCGCCATCAACGCGCTGGCCGCGCAGCACGCGCCGGCTGGAATTGTGGTCGCGACGAAGTACGCGGCCTACGGCGGCGACGACCGGACCCGGCCCGAGGCGATCCGCGCCCTGGGGCGGTTGGGGCACCACGAAACGCGCACCGACGCCGTACGGCGCACGCTGACCGAGCTGACCCGCGACCCGCAATATCGTTCTCGGCATGCCGCACTCGAGGCGCTCGCCGACCTGGGCGGAGCTGAGGCGGCATCGGTCCTGCGCGGCGTGGCCAACGGCGGCGCCGAGCCAGGCACGCGCGACGTGGCCCGCAAGGCGCTGGAGCGCGTCGGCCAGCCCAGTCCCGAAAGCGCCCGCGTCGTGGCGCTGCGAAAGCACGTCCAGCGCCTGCGCGAAGGGATGGAAAAGCTCGAAGACCGCGTCCGCGAGCTGGAGCGCAAGCGCCCGACAGTTGAAGGGCGCTGAGCTTCAGGGGTCAGGGGTCAGGGGTCACGGGTCAGGAAAGGCGTCCCCGGGCCTTCGGCCCGGCAAGCTGCTGAGCCGAAGGCTCAGGGCGTCGTTCGGTCTGAACCCTGACGCCTGAACCCTGACGCCTGACGCCTGACCCCTGAACCCTGACCCCTGATGCCTGACCCCTGATGCCTGACCCCTTACACAATCCCCTCGAACAGCGCCGTGCCGACGCGGACGATGGTCGCTCCCTCTTCGATGGCGATCTCGAAGTCCTGTGTCATACCCATCGAGAGCTGATCGAATGCCGGCCCACTCAGCCGCGCGCCGCGGATCTCGTCGAACACCTCGCGCAGCCGCACGAACACGCGGCGGAGGCGGTCGCGGTCGTCGGTCAGTGGGGCCATGCCCATCAATCCGCGCAACCGCAGGCCGGGCAGCGTGCAAAACTGCTCAACCACGTGCGGCGCGGCCGCTACCGCCACGCCAAACTTCTGCGGCTCCTCGCCCGCGTTCACCTGGAGCAAGGCATCGATCCGCTGGTCGCGTTTTTCGCCGGCGGCCGACAAATCTTCAGCCAGCCGCAATGTGTCGAGCGAATGGATCACGTGTACCCACGGCACAAGCGTTTTCACCTTGTTGCGCTGCAGGTGCCCGACCATGTGCCAGTTGGGCGCGTCCGGCGGGGCCGCGTCGCTGGCCAGCGGCATGCGCTGCAGCGTCTCCTGGATCATAGCCGCCCGCCGCACCAGCTCCTGAACCTGGCTCTCACCAATGTCCGTAACGCCCAGATCGAGAAGCTGGCGGATGGTGAACACGTCCACCGACTTGGTCACCACCACGAGCTTGACCAAATCGGGCGAGCGCCGCGCCCGGTCGCACGCACTGGCCATGCGGTCCCGGACCCGCCGAAGGTTGTCGTGCAGCCGTCGTTTCATTCGCCTGCGCGCCGCAAGAGATCGCGCTCCGCCCGCTCGCCCCATCGCCCGCCCGCCCCGCGTGGGCACCACTGCGATGCTATCCGGACGTTGCCTTTCCTTCCACCGCATGATTTCGCACGATTTGCGCGTTGGCGCAGGCCTGTCGGTCTGATAAGCTGTGCGAAACGGTTACGGGGTTCGACCGTGCTAACGGGCATCCACGTTTCTACTGCGACGCATCGGGGCGTTTCGGACCCGCTACCGTTCACGTTCTGCGCGCCGGCCGAGTCTGGCACGTTCCTCGCGAAACACTTCGAGAAAAGGAGAGACTGATGGAAAGGCATGTGAAGAGCCAAGCGACGTCCCCACTCGCGATCGCACGCGTGTCGCTAACGCGGCTCGGCCTTGGCTTAGGCTTGGCGATGTCTGCTTCGAGCGCCACGGCTGACCCACCACCTTGCGCTGTCAGCGAATGCGTCGTCAACGTAGATACCTGTGTGGATGGCGACAATACCGGTCCCGTCTTCACGGAACCTGACTTCATTTCGGGTCTAGTCTCCAATCCGACCGTCTTCTGCGGCGCGGCAATTCCAACGTCGGACGATTTCGCAGTGAATCCGACTGACCCTTCCGATATCTTCTGCGTCGCTCACTTCGACGATGCGCCGATCCCGGGCGGTTGCGTGGATGACTTCCATACGCAAACGGTACTGCGCACATGGATCGCGATCGACACTTGCTGCAACGAAACGCAGTTTCTTCAAACGATCGAACCGATCGGCGTATCTCCGCTGCAGGTTGATGGCGCGGATACGTTTACAGTCGAATGCGGTGAGGATCTCCCGCCGCCGCCGGTCATCCTGGACCCGTGCGGCAGTTCTCTCAGCTTTAGCTTCAACCAGTGCGCCGACGTGGCATGCGACAACGAGTGCGATTTCTTTTCGTGCGGCGATGCACCTTTCGGTGACCTCTGCAACATCCATTGTGAAACGACGACGCTCGGCACCTGCCCCGGTACCTACACACGGCAGATCGTGGTCGACGCGTTCGACCAGTGTTTGGGCCACGTCATGGCGACGCAGACGGTTGGAGTCGTAGATACGACCGGACCAGTGATCGCGCTCGGCCCGCCCATCACCGTGACCGACGTCAATTGCAATGGGAGCGAAACCGTCACATTGCCGGACACCGCCGACGACGCCTGCTCGGGCCCCGTGGCGGTGACGAACAACGCGCCGGCCAGCTTCCCAGCCGGCCAGACCACGGCCGTGACGTTTAGTGCAACCGACGGCTGCGACAACACGGCTGAGGCCGGGCCGCTCAACGTTACGGTCGAGTACGGCGCAACGATCCGGGTCACGGCCCGGCAGATCACGGTCGGCATCGGCTGGAACCCGACCGTGACGATCGAACCGATGGTCGGCCTGACCGTCAACGCCTACCGGTTGGCTCCGGGCAGTTGCGCCCGGCAGAACACACAGCTTCCCGTGCCCGTTCTGTTCAGCGATTTCGACAACATCTTCGACAACTGCACACCCACCAGCTCGGGCGTGACCGACTCGGCCGGCGTGGCGTTGATTGATGTGCCGCCCGGCAACCACGTCGTGATCGCCAAGTTCGACTCGAACGGCGACAACGTGCCGGACGACTTCGTCGGCCGCGTCGCCAACAACGTGACCTGCGGTGAGGTCCAGAATGAGCTGCTCTTTACCATCCGCATCACGTTCAACCCGTTCCGGCCAGGGCGATTCACATTCCTGGGCGGCTCCGAGCTCTACATTATCGAGCCCGAGTACGTGCTGTGGGACGGCACCGAGCAGCAATACCCGTTCGTGTTCCAGAGCGTGGGCGAGTGGGACGTGACCGCCACGGTCGAGCCGCCCGACGGCTTCGTGGCCGACTACGATTCGCTCTCGACCGACGTGAACAACGAGGTCGATGCGCTTCAGTTCACGATCACCGAAGTCGGCAGCGACCTCGTGCCGACCAAGACGACGTTCGACGTGGTCCACAACGGCCGCCGCCGCACCGTGCGCAGCTCGGTCGACATCCGCCTGACGCCCGACTACGCCCGCTCGCGCGGCTTCGACGTGGATGAGCTCCGCCGCCGCGGCCTGATCAAGGAGCCCGATCTCCCCGTGTTGCAGCCAAAGTAGGCTGCGCGAGCGTCCGGTGGCCTCGGGACTTGTGGTAAGTTCGCCACGGTCGCGAACCAATGGTGGACGCAGAGACGCAGTGAGCGCAGAGCAGAGAGGTGGTCAGAAGGCGGGTCGGTTGCGCTTGCACTCGTCCACCCACTCAGCGTCCTCAGCGCCTCTGCGTCCATGCTCGTTGCCCGCCAAAGAGCGCTTCGATTAGCCCGGATCATTCATGAGGCTTGCGCCACCGGCGACACGGTTGACCCGTCAGTGTCGCAGAGCCCGCGGTCCTCGGCCTCGGCGGCCGGGGTTCTGACTTTGCGCGACCGCTCAGTATCGGAACCCCGCCCGCCAAGTGTGGACATGTGTTCAGAAGGTATGGGCGCGGGCCACGGCGCGCGTGTGGCTGGCGTTCCGGCAGACCGTCGCGTACGGGTCCGCCTGAAAAACCCACGCAAAGCTGCCGCCGACGCAACTTACGGCGCCAAAATCGGCACGCTCATGAATAATCCGGGCTAGAGTGTCTTAAGGAACTCGATCAGCTCGCGCTTTTCAACGTCGGTCAGTTCGGCCGTGCCGTACTCGTGCCCGGTGTTGGCGTTGCCGTCGGTCGTGGTATCGAGTACGTACGGGCCGGCGTCGATGTAGCCCATCGCAGACGTGTCGTATCCCCGCGCGCCGCGCTGGAATGTCTTCGCCCGCTGCCCGGCCGGCGTCAGCAGCCCGAGCATGGTGCGCACCGAGCCGTTGTGCAGGTAGGGCGAGCGCGCCCACACGCCGGCCAGGTCGACGGCCACGTACTTTTGTGTGCTGCGGACCGGCGGCTCGCTCGACGGCTTGTAGCCGGGCACCTCCAGCTCGGCGAAGAACTTGTTGTAGAGGCTCGCCTGATGATCGTTGAACATGCGGGCCCGGTTCGGATCGGTCTTCACGTCTTCGACGGCGTAGAGCCGCAGGTCTTCTTCGGCGCGCGGGCGGACATGGCACGAAGCACAGTGCGCGTCGAAATGAACGCGGCCGCGCCCGGCAAGGGCTTCGTCGATCTTCCAAGGATAGCACGGAGCACGGATCTGCTCGCTCAAGCGCGTGTGTCGCTCGACCAGGGCGAAGTCGACGATGCCTTTCTTGCCGGACAGCGGTGCGCCCAGACCGAGCGATGCAGCCAGGTTCCGCACGATCGGCGAGCGCGTGTTGCCGTCCCAGTGTACCCAGGTCCGATCTTGCAGATTCCAGGCCGGTCCAAACTTGGCCGGGCCGTAGAGCGTCGGCTCGCCGAACAGCGCCACCGATAGCACGCCGAATGCGTTGTTGCGACCCGGTCCGGAGCGCGGCGGCGCCTGGGCCGGAGGTGTATGCGGAATGTGCAGAGCGGCCCGCATGTTGTGAAAGAGCCGCATCAGCGAGCGCACCAGCGGCGTGAGTTCTCGGTTCCTGTCGAGAGACGCGGCGTCGAGCATCAGCGTCGTGGCGTCAAGCTCGTAGAGCTTCTCGGACGGCGAGGCACGCTCTTCCGCTTGGTGCTGCGTGATGGCCGCGGCGATCGATTCGCTCTGCTCTCGTAACGCACTGGCGAGCGATGTGCGCGCCTCCGCGCTCGCGCCCGGCTCGCAAGCCTCAAAATAGTAGGTCAGGAAGCGTGACATGTTGGCCGGGTCGGACGTCTGAAATGTACCCGCCGCGACTGCGCCGAAAAACGCCTCCGCATCGAAGTGGCTCGTGACGCCCAGGATGCGCGCCGGTGCGCCGCCGTCTGTGGGGACGATAGCGGTCACGTGGCAGGAGGCGCAGTTGATCCCGATGCTGCGCAGACCGCCCAGGTGCGGGACGGAGCGACGACTCACGCCGATTGGCGACTCGTCTTCGCGACGGCCAATCAAGCCGAACGCCGTCAGGTCGCCACCAGGAAAGAGGTCGGGAAATGTGGCTCGGAACGCCTGCAGGACGAGTTCCGGTACCACTTCGGTTCCCATCGAGCCGTGCAGAAAGAACTCGAGGTCGTCCGCCGACCAGTCCGGCGCCTGTTCGCGAAACAGTCGCGTCGAGGCGCTCGGGGACTCTGCCTGTGCCGGCAGACGCTCGTACCCAAGAATCGCAACACACACCGTTGCGAGCCCAATCCAAGCGCGCACACGAGTTGGCCGGGCGCGAGCTGACGATCGCCGACGGGCATATTCTGACATCGTGCTCCATCCTTTTCGCTCTAAGGACGCATCGCCGGCGGCGTTGGCCGGGTGAAGTCAATTCTAACGTCACTAGCGCCGCGCAGCGAGTACGCTTGCTGTCAAGACGTACACTGCCCTGCGTCCCGGCCCGATGACCTGACGGCCCCGGTGATGGCCCTGAAAGGGCCGCGCTCGGTCAGAGCCCAGACCGTCGCGCTCGTCCGACACCGCTCGTACGATCGGCGCGCCGATCCGGTGTATCAACCTCCGACGATCAGTTTCTCGAACTCGCTGGTGCCTTCGGCGTCGGTCAGGGGTCCGTCCTTGTGGCCGTTGAGGAATTGGTTCATCAGGCGCTCGGCCGGATCGGACAGCGAGTTGGGCGCGGCGTCCCGCAGGGCTCTGAACTCGCTTCGCGGCGCGACTTTCAGGACCCGGCCGCGCTCCAGCATGACCATCCGGTCGGCGATGCGGAAGGCGCTGTCCATCTCGTGCGTGACCACCACACTCGTCACCTGCAATTTGCGCGACAGGTCCATAATGAGTTCATCGATCGCGGTCGACGTCACCGGGTCCAGGCCGGCCGACGGCTCGTCGTAGAAGAGAATCTCCGGGTCGAGGGCCGTGGCTCGCGCCAGGCCGGCCCGTTTGCGCTGGCCGCCGGAGAGCTGCGATGGCATCTTGTCGCGGTGCGGCAGCATCTTGACCTGCTGCAGCTTGAGCGTCACCACGATGTCGATGATCGACGGATCGACGTACGAGTGCTCCTTGAGCGGCAGGGCCACGTTCTCGGCCAGCGTCATCGAGTTGAACAGGGCGCCGCTCTGAAACAGGATGCCGAAGCGCTTGCGCAGCGCGTTGAGCTCGGCCTCGGCCATGCCGGTCAGGTCGCGCGGCTCGGGCATGTCGCGCGTCCGGTACAGGATCTGGCCGCCGTTGGCCGAATACTCACCGATCAGGCAGTTGAGCAGCGTGCTCTTGCCGCAGCCGCTGCCACCCATGATGACCAGCGTCTCACCGGCATGAACGTCGAACGTGACGCCGTCCAGCACGCGCACGTCCTGGCCCGATGGATCGGTGAACGTCTTGACCAGGTTCCGCACCGAGATAACCGGCCGGCCGTCGGGCATGACCCGATAGGCTAACGGCGAACGGCACAAACCGGTAGCTGCGGCCGCGCGGGGACCGTTCCGACGCCGCGAGGCGCTACGAGACCTCGACGGGCGCCGCGAACGCTTCGCGGGTCTCGTTGATGCGCCGCTGCCATTCGCCGGCCACGGCCGGCTCAGCGGTTATGATCTGGCGCAAGATGGCGACGATCTGCGGATCGAACTGTCGGCCGGACAGGCGGGTCAACTCGTCGAGCGCGTCGTCAACCGAGCACTGCGGGCGGTAGACACGGTCGGACGTCATAGCGTCGAACGCGTCGGCCACCAGCAGGATCCGCGAGCCAAGCGGTATCTGTTCGCCTGCCAGGCCGGACGGAATGCCGCTCCCGTCGTAGTACTCGCGCTGGTGGCGAATGATCTGGATCTCAGTTTCGAGGATGCGAAGCGGCTCGACGATGCGTGTGCTGATATAGGGCACCTGATCGATGACACTCTGCTCGATGCCCGTCAGGCGCGACGGCTTCATCAGGATGCGGTCCGGAATGCCCACCTTGCCGATGTCGTGCAAGAGGGCCGCATTGCGCACGCTCTGGACGAAGGCCTCGTTGCACCCGAACTCGAACGCGAGCTGCTCGGCGTAGTAGGACACGTTCAACGAGTGGCGTGCCGTATAGGGATCCTTCTCTTCCATGGCCTGCACGAGCGACGAGATGCTCTGGACATAGGCCTCCTTGGCCTGCACGCTCATGACGGCCACGCGTTTGCGCAGGGCGTCGACGTCTTCGATCTGGATCAACCCGGCGACATCGCCCTCGAAATGCACGTCGCTGACGCTGGCCAACTGGTCGCGGCCGCGGTGTTTGGCGATGTACAGGGCCTTGTCGGCCAGGTCGACCAGATCGGCCGCGTTCTTGACCCGCAAGTCGTCCGCCCCGGCCACACCGACCGAGGCCGTGATGCGGTGCTCGCGCAGCGCCGGCAGACGCACCTGGCGCGGCAACGCGGTCAGGATTCGCCGGGCCAGCACCAGCGCCTCCGACATTGGGGATTGCGGCGCGATGATGGCGAACTCCTCGCCGCCGTAGCGGGCGACCGTGTCGACGGTTCGCACCGAACCCACCAGCACTTTGGCCACGGCTTCGAGCACCTGGTTGCCGACCAGGTGGCCGAACGAGTCGTTGACGGCCTTGAAGTAATCCAGGTCCAGCAGCAGCAGCGATAACGGCTGACCGTAGCGACGCGACCGGCTCAGCTCGCCCTCCAGCAGGCGATTGAAGTGGTCATGGTTGCACAGGCCGGTGAGTCCGTCCGTGATCGACGCGGTGAACAGCCGGTCCTGCATGTCCGCCAGGCGCAACCCGACGCGGACGCGGGCCACCAGCTCGCGCGGATCGATGGGCTTGGCCAGGTAGTCGTCGACGCCACCCTCCAAAGCCATCGTGCGCGCTTGCCGGCCGCGACGCGACGCCAATGCGACAAAATACGTGGTCGCCCGTTCCGCGTTGTTCCGGACTTGCTGGCACAGCGCCAACGCGTCGATCTCGTGTGCCGGAGCCGTGTCGTTCGCTCGCTCCGTGCGGGTCGGGCTACGGCGTTCGCGCGAGAGCGGCTGGCGGCTCCAGTCGCACAGGACGACCTGCGGCCGGTGTTGCTCAATCAGGGCCAAACCGGCGTCGGCATCGGGCGCGGCGTGGCACGTCATCCCGGCCTGCACCAGGATTGCGCACACGGCGTCGCGCTCGCGCTCGCGGCCCATAATCACGCCGATACTCTTGGTTGCTGCGTGCGCCATATCGTGCAGACATCCGCGTCGGCCGCGCGATGAAAACACCCCCGGCAATCATCGGAGCCGCACGCGCAAGCCTTCACCATAAACGCTCACATACAGTCGGCCCGGCGGCAACTCGAAATCCGGACGTGGGGGGTACGTGACGCTGCCCTGGCCGGTCGGCATATAATGTCGGCCGTTGACTGCACAACCGCGTGACACTTCGGATCGCTGGGCGGCGTTGCGACACGACATGGTCGCACATCAGGTGATCGCTCGCGGAATCTCGCCTGGTGCGCGGGTCGTGCAGGCCATGCGGTGTGTGCCGCGCGAGCGATTCGTGCCGATGGCGGCCGGCGAGGAGGCCTACGCCGACCGCGCCCTGCCCATCGGCTACGACGCCACGATCAGCCAGCCGTATATCGTCGCCACCATGACCGATGCCCTTGAACTGGAACCAGGCCAGCGCGTGCTCGAAATCGGCACGGGATCGGGTTACCAGGCCGCGCTGCTGGCTCTGGTCGGCGCCCGCGTCTATACGATCGAGCGGGTTGAGGCGCTCTCGGCCGCGGCGCAGCGTGTTATCGGCGAATTGGCGGCCTCGGACGCGGCATTCGCGGCCCTCGGCAGCATCACGTTCCGCGTCGGCGACGGCAGCGTCGGCTGGCCGGAGGAATCTCCGTTTGATCGGGTGATCGTGACGGCCGGGGCGCCGCTGCCGCCCGAACCGCTGATCGCGCAGTTGAGGGACGGCGGAATCGCCGTGCTGCCCGTCGGCGAGATGAGCACGCAGACGTTGATCGCCATCGAGAAGCGGCTGCCGCGTGTGATCGAGCGGCCGTTGATGGGCTGCCGCTTCGTTCCGTTGGTCGGCGCTCACGGCTGGGACACCGCGTCGCAACCCTGACCGGCGACGCACCGACGGTCGCGTCCAACGATCGGGCTGATACGGCGTGTCAAGGCGCCAGGCTCCGCGCTAACGTCAGATCGTACGAATTGTCCGGCTGAGAGGCGCGACGCCCCCTTTTTTGCAAACGCTCGGCCGGATATGTTTAACACTGTCTTCGGCGCGTCCGACACTATGGGACGCGGGCGTCGCACCGACCCTATCATGGCAGTCGGAGTCGATGGCATGTTGACCATGACCTTTCTTGGCGTCGGAAACGCGTTCGCGAAACGCAACTTCCACTCCAACGTGCTGTTTGAGGCCTGGTCCCGAGGGCCCGGCCGTCAGCCCGAGCCGGACGACGTACTGCTGGTCGATTTCGGGGCGTATGCGCCCTTGGCCCTGCACCAGCTCAAGGACCGGCCCGGATTCGAGTATCTCGGCCGGGGCAACCACTGCTATTACCCAAAGCTGCGGCGCGTGTTCATTACGCACCAACACGCGGACCACATCGGCGGCTTGGAAGAGCTGGCCTTCATGAACACGTTCGTGTTCACCGATCCGGACACCGGGCGCGGCTTCAAGCCGCAGATCATCAGTTCGATCAACATCCTCATGAATCTGTGGGACCAGTCGCTCAAGGGGGGTCTTTCGACCATCCAGGGACGCTACGCGCTGCTGCAGGATTTCTTTTTCATCATGGCCCTTCGGCCGGGCGAGCCGGGACGTGAGCGATTTACCATCCATCGCCGCTACCAGTTCCGCACTTTTCCGACCGACCACGTGCAGATCGAACGCAAGTACGATTGGCCGTCCTATGGCCTTCACGTCACCGACCTGCAGACGCAGGAGACGGCCTTCTTCTCCGGTGACACCAAGTATGACTTTGACGTGTACCGCTCGATGATGGAGCCGGCCGGCATCTGCTTTCACGACGCGCAGCTCATCGCGCATCCGTCGCCGGTCCACGCGCTGATCGACGAGCTGCGGATGATGCCGGCGGCCATCAAACGCAAGACCTGGCTCTATCACTATGGCGATAACTGGGACGACCCGGCCTACGACTATGTGGCGCACGAATTTGCCGGCTTCGCCCGGCAGCAGGAACGGTATGTAATCTTCGATGGCTGACGCGACTCCACCCGAGATAGCGCGGCCCGCACGAGCTCACAGGCTCGTGCGGGCCGCTGAGGTTCATGTCGAGTCTAGTCTCTAGTTTCCAGTCTCTAGTCTCTAGACTACGGGCACGCAGCGACCGAAACCTGGTTGAACGGCTGCGTCGTCAGGGTACCGTTGAGCAACTGCACCAGGCGCAGCAGGTCCTGCGTGTTGACCACGTTGGGCAGATTCGTGCTGCGGTTCACGTTGAACCGGGCGTGGTTGGTCAGCACGTTGCCGTCCCCGTTGTTCAGGGCCTGCACGAGTGACAGCAGGTCCTGCGTATTGGTGGTGCCGCTGTGGCTGGTGTCGCCCGGCAGCGAGCGATACTGCACCTGCTGACCGGCCGCGAACTGCGGACCGGTCAGGGCGAGCGTGGTGCAATGGGCCGGCGGGATGGCCGCGGTCAGCGTGACCTCGATAATCGGCCCCAGGTTGTTGACCGTCATGACGCCCGGGCACGAGCCGCCCGTGCAGCTCACCGTGATGTCGCCGGGCATGACCGGCGACGATGGCACGCCGCTGAGCACGATCTGGATCGGTGCGTACTGCACCGTACCCTGCGGATCGGTGCCGTCGGCGCCGATGCCGTCGGTCAGCGCGGCGGTCGACCCGGTATCCAGCGCATCCAGATACGGCTGGGCCCCGGCCTCGTAGGGGTTATCCAGCGGCGGGTTGGCGCTCACCACGGTGACGGTCGAAACGTCGGCGCACGCACAGGTCATGATGTCGAGCGACCACGCCGCCAAGATACCCATGTCGCCGCCAGCGTCGTCATTTATGGTCAGCGTCCAATCCCCGTTGGGATCCTCACCGTTGAAGGCCGCCAAGGCCTCCTCGGGCGTCAACGTCACTTCGGGCACCAGGTTCACGTAGGTCGTGTCCGTCACCATGTTGCTGGCGGCGAACGTGGCGGCAGGGAACGGTGCCGGGTTACCCGGATCAGCGTCGTCGTCCCAAAGCGTACCGCTGAAGCTATTGTCGTTTGCACCGCCGTTGTCGGTCGTCAGCGTGACCGAAGTGCCCGCCGGCGACGTGAGCGTGATTTCGAGGTCGGCCGAGAAGGTATGCGTGATGTTCGTCAGTACATTGACATCGCAGATCGTGTCCATGGCGCCGGCAATGTTGAGCGTATCGCTCACAACGCCCGGACCGGCCGGGATCACCAGCGCCGGTGCATTGGCTCCGACGGTCAACGTTGCCGTCGGCGTCTCGTCGAGTGTGGCCAGCGCCAGCGTCCAGCTATCGAGCGAGCCGCCGTCGAGGTTGGCATCATCGCTGACGGTGAGCGTCCAGACGCCGTTAGGATCCTCGCCGATGAACGCCCCGAACCCTTCCTCGGGCGTGAGAAACTGCTCGACCACCAGGTTGGTGTACGTCGTGTCGGTCGCCAGCATGCTGTTGGCCGCGAGGTACGGCGCAACGTTGCCCGGGTCAGCCTGGTCGTCCCAGACCGTCCCGTTGTAGCAGTCGTTGTTGCCGGCGCCGTTGTCCGTGGTCAGCGTGACCGACGTGCCGCCTGGCGATGTGAGCGTGATGTCTAAGTCGCCTACGAAGCTGTGCAAGATCGAGGTCGTTACATTGACGTCCCACAGATAGGGATCGACACCTGCAACTGTGATGGTCGAAACGTTCACGTTGGGCGGCGCCGTCGGCGGAATTGCGAGCGGCGTGTCGGTTGACGTGAACGATGCAAAGTTTGCGACGCATCCGTCGGGCGCCGGGGGAACCGTCCCGCCGAGCATGCACGTGGACAGGCAGCCATCGGTCTCGTCGGCGTTGCCATCGTCGCAGATTTCGTTGCACTCCAGGATGCCATTCCCGCAAACGGCGGGCTGCTCGAAGAGGCAATTCACACAGCCGTCGCAGATGGCCGTGTTGGCGTCGTCGCAGTCTTCACCCGGATCGACGAACCCGTTGCCGCACTCCTCGAACAGGCAGGTCGGGCCGCAGCCATCGCCAGCCGTCAGGTTGCCGTCGTCGCAGTCCTCACCGAGGCCCACCGCACCGTCGCCGCAAACCGGGCAAGGCCCGGCGGCCACGAGTTGAAAGCCGTTGATGGTCGCGAAGCTGGTCACCGTAGCGATCGTCACGGCCAGCGTTCCGTCCGTGCAGACGAGGGCCGAGTGCAGGGCGTGCGTCACGCCGAGTACAAACGAGTCGGCCGGCATGGGGCCACCCACGTTTTGTGGATTGGGACCCGGCGAGGCCGGCACGGTGACGCCCGAAATGAACGTCGCGCTGTCGGGTGCGATCGCGTAGGTATACAGATCGTAGACGCCGGGAGCCAAGCCGGCGAAGGTATACGTTTCCGATTGGCCGAGGCCGCCCACGTCCTGGCCGTCGTCGAGCAGCAGTTGGAAATCGCCCGTCGTGTTGGCGTTGTTCGATCCGAAGTTACCACCCACCGCCGAGGTACGTGTGAGCGTCACAGCCGTCGGAAGCCCGTCCAGCCCGAGCAGCGGGATCATGGTTACGACCGTGCCGTTCATCTCGTTCCAGGTCCCCGCCTGGCCGGCCGCGCCGCCGAACGCGGCCGACGGTGGTCCGAACCCGGGTCCGGTGACCGTGGTTGTGCCCACGTCGACGTTGAACGACTGAGCCAGGGCAGACGGAACGACCAGCAGTGCCAGCGCCAGGACGCCGGTCGCCTGGCCGAGTGTACGTCGCGGGTTGCGAAGTGTGTGCGTGGTGAGCATCTTATGGCCTCCAAATGTGAGACGCCTGTGCGAGCTGGTTCGGAATCCGCACGCCGAACCGCAACGCGCAGCAGGTTCTGAGCGATCCCAACAACACATCGGTTGCAACGGCCGTGTTGCGCGACGCTCGCCAAGCGGCACGCGCCACAACTCGCCAACCAAACCGACTGTCGCTCTGACTCTCTCCGTCGAACTGTGAAACGCCGCGTTCACACGGCCGCCCGGAACGGCGCGGCCCAAATGGCGATGTCCGCAGCCTACCACAAGAGCAGGCCCGATTCAATCGGCTGGCGCCCGGCCGCGGAAGCGATCGGGGCTCCGGCAGGTCGCGCGACCCGCCGGAGCCCCGAATGAATGAACCAACTCAGATGCGAACCCGCCCCCGAGCGGGTCGCCGGATGTTATTGCCGCTTGCGGTGGACTGCCGACATCGCGGCCAAGCCAAGCGCCATCGCGGCCAGGCCGGCGAAGCCGAGGCCGCAGAAGCCGGTGCTGCGGCGGCGGCCGGTGGCCGGGATATCTTGACCCGAATCACCGCCGTCGCTTCCGCCGGTTGAGCGGGCCCGGATCGTGACCGTTTCGGGCGCTGACGTATTGGACGCATTGAGCGTATCGGTCACCGTGAGCGTTACGCGGTACTCGCCCGGATCGGCGAACGTGAGCGCCACGCGAGCGCCGGTGTCGTTCGTCTGGACGACTTCACTGCCCAAGCTGACCTGCCACAGGTAGGCCATGGGGTCGTTGTCGGGATCGCGCGACAGGCTGCCGTCGAACGTGAGCGACACCGGCGCCACCCCCGTCCGCGGCCCGGACGCAATGATCGCGACCGGCGCCCGGTTGACCGGCGGGGCGGTGACGTTGACGGTGACGGTTGCGGTATCCACACCACCCGGACCGGTCGCCGTCAATACGACGTTGAAGCTCGTGGCTGACGTGAACGTGTGCGCGACCTCAATTCCGGTCGCCGCGGTCCCGTCACCGAAGTCCCACGAGAACGTCAACGAGCCATCGGCCGGCGTCGAGTCGGCTGCACTGAACGTCACGGTGAGGGGCGCGGCACCCGTTTGCGGGTTGGCGTCGATGCGCGCCACGGGAACAGGTTCCGACGTCGACGAGGTCGTCGCCGTAATGGTACGCGTCATCGATGACGAGTTTGTTCCGTCCGACACCGTCAGCTTCGCGATGAAGCTGCCCGCATTCACGTACGTGTGCGTGACGACCGGACCGGTAGCCGTGCCACCATCTCCGAACTCCCAGGCGTGCGTGAGCGTCGCACCGGCCGGACCCGATGAGTCACTCCCGTCGAACTCTACGGTCAGCGGCACGACCCCTGTATTGATGTCGACCGTGAACGACGCCACCGGCATTTCGACCGGGGTGGTCCCCTCGGCAGAGGCGATGACCTGCTGAGTGAATTGCGAAGTAGCGAGTCCGAGCTCATCGGTCACGGTGACGCGCGGCGTGTACACACCTGGCACGGCGTACGTGTACTCGACTTCCGCCCCGACGAGGGGCGCCACGCCAGAAACGCCGACGTCCCATGCGAACATCAGTGCCGCAGCCCCGGCAGCTTCGTCGTCGGGATCGTATGAACCGTTGTCGCGGAACGTCACCGTCAACGGCACGTCGCCGAAACGATTGTCCACGGCGACGTTGACGACCGGAGCACTGTTGCCGACGGTGATCATGATCGTCTCTGAGTCCGATCCGCCGGCGGGGTCGGTGACCGTCAACGCTGCCGTAAAGACGGTGGGCGTTCCCGGTGTCGAGAAATATGTGTGGGTTACCTGCTGGAAGATGGGATTGGTGGTGCCGTCACCGGCGATCATCCCGTCCCCGAAGTCCCAAGCGAAAATCAGCGCTTGCCCTTCGGGGTCATTGGACGCCGACCCGTTGAAGTTGACGGTCAGCGGCGTCGGACCATTGGTCGGCGTCGCCGTGACGACCGCGTGCGGCACGTCGTTGATCGCCAGGATCTGCGACGTGGCCTGACCGAACAGCCCAGAAAGATTCGTTGCGGTCAACGTGACGGTGTACGCACCGGGCAACTGGTACGTATGCGCGACCGCGGGACCATTCGCGATCGGCGACCCGTCGCCGAAGTTCCAGGTAAACGTCAGCGGCTGGCCGTTGGGATCGGTCGAGCCGAGCGAGTTGAAATTGACTTGCAGCGGCGCCGGACCAGTGAGCGGTGAGGCGTTCAACACCGCGGTAGGACCGTTCGTGACTGTGCTGTTGAGTACTTGCACGCTCGCCGAGTGGGCCGTAAATCCGGTTGTGACGAAGACGAACTCGTCATCAATCGCGAACGGGACCGGTCCCGCCACGATCGTGAACTTGATGGCGCTCTGGCCGTTGGTAACCGGCGGTCCGTCGAGGTCGATCGGGTCGGACATGTACAGTTGGCCGGTGGTGGCCATGGCAGTCTGCACACCGGAGTACGTGCCCGTCACCTGCCACATGTTGTTGCCGACGTTTCGCACGGTCCAAGCTTCCGATTTCGAGACGTTGAGGTTGACATCGGCGGTGGTGATATTCAGTGTTCCGTTGCCGACATTGTTCGGCCCGATCCGTACCGGTGAGACCGCCACGTCTGTGCCGTCAACACCGGGTCCCGGTATCAGCTTCGCAAAGATGTAGTAGGTGTTGTTCGGGACATTGCTGAGATTCCACGACGCGGTCCCCTGGACCGTGCCGGGCAGCTTCGTCGTTTGGGCGATGAAGTTCGAGTTGGGTCCCGAGTCAACGGTCGTAAAGTTCCCGACGGTCGTCGTCCGGTAGAACCGCATCACGGTCCCGCCGAATGCGTCTGTTGCCTCGTAGTTGACGCTATACATGCTGTTCACCGATTGTCCGCCCGGCGGATTAATGAACGTCAGGCTGGGTACATCCGGTGGATTCCAGGTCAAGCGAAGCGTCGTAGTTCCCGCGACCGCGTCGTGCACGATATTGTCGACTCGCAAACCCGTTGGAGACAAGTCGTTCCACCGGGACGGCGGCGTCGTGTTGGCGGCGAACGACGTGTTTGGATTCTGGCCTTGACCGGGATAAAGGATCGCACCCGGATACGGATCAGCCGCGTCTCCATCGTTACCACCACCGCCCAGGTTGGAGTTGGACTCAAGCTGACCGAGACCATCCGCCTGAACGATCTGGTATGTAAAGTGACCTTCGAGCAATTGCTGAAGTGGCAGCGATTCGGTGTTGGCGTCGCGGTCGGTATGCAGAATCAGTAATCCCGGCCCCGGCGTAAACTGATCAAATCCTTTACCCGATGACCAGAAGTAAAAGCGTTCGTGCTTCAGGCAGGAGGTTGCGTCGCAGTCGAAACCGATGACCTGCCCGCCTACGGCCGGAGACATGCACTGATTTATCGGTAGCTCACAGCAGATCGAACTGCCGTTCGGCGCCGGCACGCAGCAACCAACGATGGGATTCGTAGGCGATGGAGGCATACTTGCGGGGCACGTGAAGCTTCCCGCTTGGTTCAGCTTCGCGTTCTCATAGTACAAGTACGTATTCAATCGGAAGAACTCAGCCGGCGCGAGCGTGATCTGCTTGGGTACGCCGGGCACGAGGATGGTTTCGATGTTGGTTGCCTCGATCCAGCCACGATCTTCCTTGAGGATCCCGACCGGATGGACCAAGCCGCCGCCAGCCATGACGCACCAACGTCCGATGGGATGATTGATTGGCAGTCCCGGCGGCCCGTAGACGTCGTAGTCGTAGAGGTCCGGGATGCCCTCCCAACTGTGCATGTATTCATGGGCGGAGAACGCCGTCTGATAATCACCCACGCCGAGATCTGCGGGGCCCTCGCCGCCGCCTCCTAGGCTAGTGACAATGTCGTGTACATAAATATGCCAGTTGTATTGATTCGCGAAGGACGTATGCGCTTGATCCTCGTTGTGAATCGGGTAGAAGGATGGCGCCGGCAACGACCACTCGCGTCCATTCTGTGCCCCGACCGGCAACAGCAGAACACCGGACAGCAAACCAGTTGGGAACGGGTCAGGCCCAGGCACTTGCGGGATTCCGACAACATTAAGTGAATTGGCGTCGTTGTAGGCGTCGAAATCCACCGTCAAGTCGAGCGCCGCCATCACGTCCTCGATCATCCGCTGCCGATTCCAGGGATATTCGGTGCTTGGACCGCCGTTGTTGATCGTCGACGGGTTTCCATCGGTGACGTAGTTTTCCGAATCGATCGGCCGCACTTCGCCCTGATCGATGATCCCGTCCACGTTGTAATCGCGGAATCCAATGTTGATCGACGGCGACATCATCGAGCCTTTGCCCTGATATGGGTGGTAGGTCCCGAACCCGAGTTCCCAAAACGAATTCGGTGCCGTACCCGGCGCGCCTGTCTTCGACGTCCCGTCAGTGCGCCATGTCAGCCATTCAAGCAGAAGCACATTGCCGGCATCGAGTCCATTGCTTCCGTGCACGTTGATCGCAAATGGCCCGGCAGCAGCGGTAAAGCCGTCAGGCATAATGCCGGCCGTGTTCGGGTCGTTCGGACCGTTGTCTTTGCCCCAGATTGCGTTGAATGGGTCACCGCCGACGAACTGCGTCATGAATGGCGAGGTCACTTCTCCCAGCCGTTGGTCGCCACCACGAATCGGCCGGTGGTACTTCGAACTAGCCAAGTCATCATGCTCAACCCAGCCGTCGTAAAACCCGAGATTGTCCGGCATGATGATATTCGCGCCGCCACCGTCGGCAGTCGGATTACGGTAGTCCAATGTGGCCGGATCCCAATTGAAGAAATTCGCGTCAGGGCCGCCAGGAAAGCCCACGCCATTTCGCTTCAGCCCACCCTTATTCGGGTTGAAGTACCGCCACGTCGTTTCCTCGTCCGGTACGTAGGTTTCAAATGGCACCATATTGGGCGTGTTCGGTTGAGACGTCACGGGCGCGCCGCACTGCGGAGGGCAGGGAGGCATCTGCGTTCCGGTCGGCCACGCGGGCGGCGTAGTCCCGTACCACGTCATCCAGAAGCTCTGGAACCACGGTGTCCCCTGGACGTTGGCCGAGACGCCGGGATACATGCCGGGCTCGGGTGTGGCTGTGATAAACCGATCGCCGCCCGGCCGCTGGATCATCTTCGTGTTGCCTCGCTCGGTCCAGCGATCGGGTGAGTCGTACTTGCTGTTCCCGGTCCGCATATTCAGCCCCGTCTTATTACCGGGGTAGTTGTTCATGACGTAGGCGGTCGTAACCATCGGCCACTGCATGTCGAACCGGTCGGGCATCGGGTTGTAGACCCGCATAAAATCTTCGTACGGTTCGGCAAAGTCGCAACCGTTGACACCGTTGGTGTCGACGCATTCGCAGCCCATCGGCGGCCAATTCATCTCGCCGGGCATCGGCGGCATGCAAACTCCGATTGTCCCATCGCCGTTCGCGTCCATGGGAATCGTGCCGGTGCCCATGGCGGGGTTACAGTTGGGATCTGGACCCATGCCGACGGGGGCGCACTCGTAGTTCATGTCGTAGGCGCCGTCCATGTCGAGGTCGAGAAATCGCTCGCCGGGTGTCCAGACGTATGACTCATCGCCCGTCATGGGCGGCAACGGCATTGCATTGGCGAGCACCACGCCAGGCACGGCCGGCGTGTTGTTGCGGTTGTCCGTGTCGATCCGGATCATGACGTCGTTGGCGATGACGTCTTCACCGGCGCCATAGGCGTAGGTCGGCAGTCCATTTCCCGCTTTGTCTTTCGTGTTGATGCCGATGTCGCTTTCCGGCCCAATCAGGTCCTGCGGCGTATTCCCGTCCGGCGCATGATACGGCCACGGAATTACGACCCACCCCGAGGTCTGGCCAGAGATGGTGACGTCGCTGTAAGTTACCTCTTTCCACCATTCCGCAAACGAGAAGATGTTGTTGGGGCTGGTGTCAAAATAGGCGGAGTTGATCAACGCGAAGTTGACCAGCTCGGGGTTCATGTGTTCTTTCGGCGAGTACGCCAGCATGACGAAGAACTTTCGCTCCGCGGCGAGCGCGGGTCGAACGATGACCCCGGTCAGGACCAAGATTGCGACCGCCAACAGCGACAGGCGGCGATTGTGGCGACCAAGCATGTGACGCGCGATCATGGATTGGACTCCGTTGCCAAAGGTGGCTGCTAGCGCCGAAAGACGCGTACCGCGATTCGTACCCGTAGATCTCAAGCTCCCCTCGTCCGACAAGAAAACTGCCGAGCGTTTGGCTATCGTATCCATCTTGACAAGTGTCCGTCAACAAAAACCGCAATGGCGACCGCCGCAAGGAGGCCGGTCACGCCGGTTTTTCGGACCGACTGGGCAAACCAACACGCTCGGGCAGTCCCAACGGCGTTCGTGACCCGCAGTCCGCGCCGAGTGCGCGACGGGGCGACGCCCGGCCAGCCGTTTGGAAGGCGTGCCTAGGGCGCGAAGCCGTAGATCAGGTACGCCTCGCCGGCATGCCGGACACCGACCCCCGTGGTTCCGTCGAGTCGTGCGTTGGCCAAGATTGACCCGAGCAGGAAGTCAGCCTTGCCATCGCCATCAACGTCACCCGCGCTCGCCAAGCCGGTCGAACGTCCTCGATTCACTTTTTCCATTATGCCGCCAATCGAGACGTTGCCGGCATCGCCGCCGCCGAGCCGATCCCCGAGGTGGTTGTTGGCGGTGTCGTGACCGCGCCGACCGACGATGATGGCGCCGCGCAGGTTGGTTGTGCCGAGCGCGCTGATGTTCTGCGATCCGCTCAGCGTGTTCAGGCCGAGCACCAGGAACACGACGCCGGCATTGTCGAGATTGTCCAGGTCGTCGATCAAGCCGTCGGGGCGTCCGAGCGGCCCGCTCACGTCGTCTTTCACGCCGTCGCCATTCACGTCGACGCCGAGGGATGTCAGACTGTCCGTAAAGTCGTTCGGATTCGAGTCGTAGAACGGACTGGCATTAGGTGCGGCGATCAGCAGGTCATTGGTGCCGTCGCCGTCCACGTCACCCGCGTTGGCGACGTTGAAGCCAAACATCCCGTTCGGTTGGTTGCCGACCAGTCGCGCGGCGCGCGGCGGATTGCTCAGGAGCAGGCCGTCCAGCGACAGGCCGTTGGCCGGGCTGGTCAACGACGGTCCGCCGAATATCACGTAGACTTCGCCGGTCGCATTGTCGACGTTGGGGGCACTCACGACGATGTCGGTGATGTCGTCGCCATTGAAATCGAGGCCGGTGGCGATCGAAGTTCCCAATCTCGCCTCCGAGCCGGGATTGCCGATGATCAGCACGCCATCGAGTCGTTGAGGATCACTCGGTGAAAGTGCCAGCTTCTCCAGCACGAAGTCGCCTTCGATAGCCTCCTCGCGCCGGAACACGACGTAGAGCTTGCCGTCTTCGTCATTGGCGAGGGGAGCGCCGACCGCGAAGTCGTTCCGGCCATCACTGTTGAAGTCAGGAATGCCCATAACGTTCTCGATCATCTCGTTCGAGAAGCCGGCAATCCGAAGCGCGTCGATATTCGGGATGAACGGTGCGCCGCTCGGATTGCCGCAATGGCTCGCCGCGCCAACCATGTACTGGAACGGCTTCGGTACGGCGGGGCCTGGCGTCCACATCTGCCGATGATCGAACAGGTACGCGACGCCGGCATCGGGCCGCGTGACACCGGTGCCTGGCGGGCTCTCCAACCCGTCGACCTCACCGCCGGTGGGCGAGCCGCTTTGTCCGCCGTCGAGCAGGATGCCTCGCGCCGTGCGGCCCGGTGCGCTGATGATCAGGTCGCCCGTGCCCGTATTGAGCGAATTGCTGACCGTGATCGAGCTTCCGAAGCGGTCATTCTGGCCAATACCCAGGATGCGATACCCGCCCGTGCCCTCGAAGGGGATCACATCGGAAGGGTAGAACCCCGCGTTCACAACGCCTCCGGTCAGGTTCGGCGAGAACGGCGCACAGGTCGGATTCGCGTTACACTCGAGTGGAGTGCAGGTCTGATCGGTGAAACGCTCGCGCCAGACGACGTCGTAGCAATCCGCCAGCGCGTTGACAAACCCCCCGATCGGATTGAGCGCGTCCGTGCCGTTGCCGCCCATCGGCATGCCACAGCCCCCCTGGCACCCGCCGGTCATCATGTTGATGCTCTGCACATCGAGGAACGCGGCGCCGGGCAGCGGTTCGGTCCCGGTGAAATCTTGACCCACGAGGTCTAGATTGACAACCGGTGCGAGTCCGAACTCGACTCCGATGAACGGGTCGCTGATCACCGCGTTGCTGCTGCTGACGACCACGATTCCGCCGCGCAGGAACTGACGCGATTTCTCGAGCGAATTATAGTTGGTGTCCCATGCGGCGCTCGGGATCGACGGGTTGCCGACGATGCCCGCTTGCGTCGCGTCGGCGTTGTGGCCGCGTGACGCAACGCGGGGGAAGCCAAACGCGATTTCCGAGAACTCGTCGCCGTCGATGTCGGGCAAAATGGCCATCGAGGCGATTCCGTCGGTATCGAAGTTGCCCTGCGGCGTTCGAACGCCGGCAAAAATAACGCCACGAATACCGCGCGGATCCGTGGTCATCGGAATGCCAACTGAGTTCAGGCTGTACTCACCTGTGAACCGCGCTGAAGAGCCATGGATCAGGTACGCTTCGCCGTGCCCGATGCCGGTTGGATTGTTGAAAAACGGCTTACCGTAGCGTGAGTTGATCAGGAAATCGTTGAAGTTGTCCCCGTCGAGATCACCTGCGGCGGCGAACGAAGTCCCTGCATTGTCTTCGAAGTTCGCGCCGCCGAAAATGGCGCCCTTGAGCGCTGTCGTGTTGTTCTGGCTGGCCAGAGCGCCCAGCCAAAACATCGGCGGCAATGTGCTGACGCGCACAAAGCCAGGCGCGGCCTGAACGATCGGAGCCGTGGTGCCATCCGAGAATGTGAGCCGGACGTTGATCACGTATCGTCCGGTGGCCAGGCCCGCCGTGTCAAAAGTCGCGGACGTGGTCGTGACCGCACTTGCTGCCAGGATCGCGATTTCCGGGCCCTCCCCCGTGCCGTCGCTATTGGCGTCCGATTGTGCGAACACATCAACCAGCGCAGCCCCAACGGGCAAGTTGGTCGTCCAGCCAACGTCGACGAGCGATCCCGGTGGAACGGTCCGATCAGCCGATGGCTCCGAGACGGTGAGTTGGGCCTGTGTCACGTACGTAATCGCCCCGGCCGCGTAGGCCGAGACCGGCGGGTTGATGCCGTCGTCGATCGTGGCGCCGAGGTTGTACGTGCCGGCGGCCGGAAAGTCGCTGGTGCTGAACGTGATCGACCCGGCCACGGGCCGATCCGCGGCCAGCTCGACCTCGTCGACATCCACCATTCGGTCGAGGTCGTAAAAGAGCGTCACGCTCCCGGTCGCGCCGGGCTCGTTGACCACGCCGTCATAGACCACTGTGAAATCGGCCGTCCCGAAAACCGTCAGGGCTGCGCTCGGCTGACTGACGATCAGCGTGGGCGGCATCAACGGCGGGGGCGGCGGCGTGAGCGTGATCGTGATCGGACTGATCGCCGTCACGATGCGCGAAGAGTTCCCGGCCGCGACGGTGGCTGCGATGCTGGCGCCCGAATCGGTGGCCGACACGCCGAGCAAGTACGTCCCGGGCGGGAAGTCGCTCGTGTCCCACGGGAACACGCCGGCGTTGCCCGATCCGACCGATAACTGCGTGCCGCGCTGATCGATCGGAACCGACCCGCCGCCACCCGACGACGCCGATTCGAAGAACAGCCGCCACTGCACCACCCCCTCGGGATCGCGCACGTCAAAGCGAATGTCGACGACGATCCCAACTTGGCCCGTCGTGTCCGAAATCGGCGAGATGAAGACTGGATCGGGCGGGCCCTGAATCTGCAGCGTGCCGATGCTCAGCAAGCGGATGCTGTTGCCCGCTGCGATGGCTTGGATACCCAAGCGGTAAACGCCGCGCGGAATCGAGCCGGTCGTGAAGTCGACCCGCTGCATCGTGCCGGTCGGAAGGTTGGTGCCAATCTCGACCTGGGCGCCGATTTCCGGCGCGCCGGGACCGGAATCGGCGACTTCGACGTAGAACGCCGTTACGCTTTCGGCCAGCGGTGAAACGTCATAGAACAACGATAACATCTGGTTGCCGGAGAGCTGCACGTCGGAGAGGAAGCTGCGAATCTGGCCGCTCAGCCCGCTGGTATTGGCGTTCGAGCGATTCTGGTTGGTGGGAACGGGCGGGCTGGGCTGAACGGTCGGCGCACAGGCCGCTCCGACAAGAAGCAAACCCGATGCAATGTTCAGTTTCACGGCAATTGCGACACACCGGCCGACAAATGTCAACTGGTTCTTCCTTTGTTCGGTCGCGGCAGGCGTTTTCATTGTTGATCTACTCCGTATGGTTAACGGTGACCCGGGATGCAGTCCCAACGGTCGCGGCGCGTCAGACCGCGCCGCTTTCGAGGCCGGCGAAGTCTAGGGGTTCGCCAAGTGGGCGTCAATGCAATTGTTGGCCGTTGATCGCGTGGATTGGCCGATGCGACCCGGGCTCAGAGTGCAACCCATTCTGGGCACGGTCAATCCCGGCGCTCCGGACCGCTGGCCTCTGTCACCCAACTGACCCGAGCGATCCGCCAGCCGGCGTTGCGACGCGCTTGCGGCGGTCGGCCACGGTTGCATCGGTCTGGTTCCCGATGGATAATCCGCTTCGCGCCGGAAGGTGTGTCCCGGCGCGGTGTGGCCGCTACCGGGAGTCCGCATGGGTGCCATCCTTGACGCCCTTCAACGTCTTCAAACCGTCGAACGTCAGATCGCTGCTCAGCGCCGCCAGTCCGAAAACCGCAAGCGGCAGGCGGACACGCTGCGCCGGCAAGCCGAAGCTCGCGCTGCCGCACTGGGCGCCAAGGAGGCCGATCGCCGCGCCAAGCAGATCGAATTCGACCGGATCGATCTGGAGAGCAAGTCGCACGACGCCTCGATCGCCAAGCACCGCGACGCGCTGAACAAGGCCAAGACCAACAAGGAATACGCGGCGATCATCACGGCCATCAACACCGAGCGGGCCGACAATTCAAAAAATGAGACGCGGCAGCTCGAACTCCTGGCCCAGATCGACACGCTGCGAAGCGACGTCGCCCAGCTCGAATCGCAGCAGGCAGCCGCCGCGGCTCAGATCGCCGAGGCAGATCAGAAATATCAGGCGTACCTCGGTTCGACGGCCGATGAGCGCAACCGGCTCAAACGCCAGCGCGACGAGGTTGCCAACAGCGTCCCGCCGAGCGTGCTGGCTACGTTCGACCGCGTGGCGGAACGTCACGACGGCGAGGCACTGGGAGAAGTCGTCCGCTTACACCCCAAGCGCGAGGAATACGCGTGTGGGGGGTGCAACATGACGCTGACGCGCGAACAGGTCAGCTCGCTGCGCTCACGGGACGAAATCCAGATCTGCGGGACGTGTGGGCGAATCCTGTACCTGGCGCCCGGCCCCGCGGGCCGATAGCCGGCGGAGGGCGCTAGCAGCCGCGCAACAATACGTTCAAGTCGGCGCTCAGGCGAGCGAGCGTCGTGTCAAGGACGCGCTCGGTGTCGTAACGACCCGACGCGATGGCACGGCGTGAGAGCGTGACGTTGGCGACGCGCAGGTTGGGCCGAATGGCCGGCCTGCGAAGGCTGTGGTGGGACGAGAGCGTCGACGGCAACGACCCGGCTCGCGCGCCGCGGCTCAGCGAGCATCCGTGGGTCATCGGCGCTTTCCAGTGGCGATCGGGCACGCGCGTTGATCTCCTTGCAAAGGTTATCGAACCCTTTTCGGCCAAACGTGAATCCGCGTCCAAGAAAAACTGTGGAGGCATGGTGAGGGTGTGGCAATATATTGTGGGACGCACGGATGCCACGGGGTGGCATGGGCAAGCGATCGTCGCGGCCTTTGGCGACCAGGGGTCCCCAACCGCGGCCTTTTTGCGGTTGGGGTCGCCCGATCGCTTGCCCGTGCTGGCGAGACAATGTCGCCTGGTCAGCACGGGCAAGCAAACGGCCGCTTGCCCATGCCACCCGTGCCACGATGCATCGCGGCCTGTGCCAACGTTCATGGCCACACCCCATGGTGATCGCGTGCGACCGTTTACTCGACTCCGCCGTCGCGTTGCGGCTTCGTCGACGCCGGCGGTGAGAATCGGGCGCTGCCGGGCACTTGCCGGGCGTTATGGGACGACGCGATGCAGCAATTGCTGAATCTGGCCGCCGACTGCGGGCGTTTGTACTGCGGCGACAACCTGGATGTGATGCGCCGGCTGCCAGACGGGTGTTGCCACCTGATCTACGCCGACCCGCCGTTCTGCACCGGCGGGGTACGCCGCATGCCCGAGTCGGAGCACGATTTCGACGACCGCTGGAGCGGCGGCGTGGCCGAGTTTCTCGCGTTCCTCGATCCGCGCCTGCGCGAGATGCGCCGGCTGTTGGCGCCGTCCGGCAGTCTATACCTGCACCTCGATTGGCGGACCGTGCACTACGCCAAGTGCCGTCTGGACGAGATCTTCGGGGCCGCGCACTTTTTGAACGAGATCGTCTGGACGTACCGCACCGGTGGGACTTCGCAGCGCTGGTTCGCCCGCAAACACGACAGCCTGCTTCTATATGCCCGCGACTCGCAGCAACACACGTTCCACGTGCTGCGCGACGGCGATTTCCGCACGGATGGCCTGAAGCGCGACGACCGCGGCCGTCCGTACAAGAACACGCGCCGCGGCCGGCTGTACTTCCACGGCGACGGACCGGCCATGACCGACGTATGGGACGTGCCGTTCCTGTCGACCGTCTCGGATGAGCGCAATGGTTATCCGTCGCAGAAGCCCGAGCGGCTGATCGAGCGGGTCGTGCGGGCCAGCTCGAACCCGGGCGACGTGGTCGCGGACTTCTTCTGCGGCAGCGGGACGACGCTGGCCGTCGCACACGCCCTCGGCCGGCGCTGGATCGGCTGCGATGTGTCGCCGGGCGCCATTCGGCTCACCGCCCAACGGCTCGGCATGGCTCCGCCGATCGACGGCGAGGACGGCCGGACCGAGGCCACGTCTGGAGAGGATCGCTAAATCACCGCGCGCGACGCGTAGCCGTCAGAGCGGGTGGCATGGGCAAGCGGCCGTTTGCTTGTCCGTGCAGACCACACGACAATCTCTCGGCAGCACGGGCAAGCGATCGTCGCCAAAGACCGCGACGATCGCTTGCCCATGCCACCCCGATGGCGCATCATCGCGCACGGTTAATCAGGGGATGTTCGAGGCGATCTCGGCCGCCAGCCACTCCTCCATGGCGCTGTCGCGGCCGGCGTCGATCCAGTATTCGTCTTCGGGGCGGACGCGCGCCTCGCCGCGAACTCCGGGGAGGTCCGAGCCGAAGGCCCGCAACACGGCAGCGGAACTGGTCACCTGCCGCTCCGGCGTGGCGAAGTATTCCTTCCGGACGGTCACGCCCATTTGCCAACCCGGGCCCGGTTCGGCCGGCGTGAGCGAGACCTCGGCCGAACGCCGCACGGTGCGCAGGCTCGCCTCGGCGAAGTCGTACGGCGTGTCCACGTCGTGCCGCCAGAACTCGAAGAAGTGTTGCGAGGTCTCCGGCTGCGTGCTGATCAACCCCGCCCGGCGGTCGACGCGATCAAGCCGGAAGTTGTTGCGTCGCAAGACGTCCTGGGCCGCCAGCCAGATCACCTCGAACGACTCGTCGCCTTCACCCGGGACTGTCTGGACGACCGGCTCGTCGGCCATCTCGGGCCGTTCGCAACCGGCGATCGTCAACGTTGCAAGAATCCAGACGCCGCGCCGCATGGCGCGATGATAACCCCGTCACCGAAACGGTCAACGGTCGCCCCCGCCTTCGCTGGGCTATCCCCGCCAACGGCCGAATGCGTCGCCGCCCCCTTGTGCCGGTACGCGCATCCGTACTGGCCGTGGCTGGGACGAGCCTCCCTTTTTCGCCCACCGAGCCTTGCGGGACCGTCCCAGCAGACGGTACAACGGGTCGAGCGGCCCCGCGCGGGAGCTGCATCGTCGGCCGACGAACAAACGTTGCGACGGCCGGCATCCGCGCATGGGCGCCGACCGTCACTCGTAAAGCGCGTGATGCTGTGTACGCTTCGCCACTCATCCTCGCTTCGACCAGCCCACGGCGGGCCGAGCTGCTGCGCGACGCCGGCTACGCGTTCACCGTCGTCACGCCGCCGCTGCACGAACCCGATCAGATAGGGCCGGGCGTACCTCCCGCCCAGCAGGCCGAGGCGCTCAGCTTCTTCAAGGCCCGCAGCGTCACGCACCAGGTCTGCGAAGGCCTGATCCTTGCGGCCGACACGATCGTGGCTTCGGCCGGGCAGGTCTTTGGCAAGCCGGCCGACCTGCACGAGGCCCGGAAGATCCTCCAGGCACTCTCTGGCACGACGCACCAGGTGGTGACCGGCGTGACGCTACTCGATGCCGCTTCTCGACGCCGGCTCATCCAGCACGACATCACGCGCGTCACCATGCGGACGCTGGCGCCCGAGGCGCTCGAGCGCTACCTCGACAGCGGCGCGTGGGAGGGCAAGGCCGGCGCCTACGGCATTCAGGACCGGGCCGATCCGTTCGTCGCCCGCATCCAGGGCAGCTTCTCGAACGTCGTCGGCCTGCCGCTCGAGCTGCTCGAACGAATGCTGGCCGAGTGGGCCGAAGCGACAGAGAGCGTTCCGGGTTCCCGCCACGGCGGACCTTCGACGGGGGTCAGGGTTCAGTAGCCGTCGCGTTGCGATGGTGCAACGCACCCGTGGCGTGGGCGAAGTCCGCGAAACGAGCGTCCGGGAGTTGGTGGGCCCGAGCGCCAGCGCCCTTTACTCGCTGCGCGGGGCGGATAACATTGTCACGTCGGCCGACGGGCCGGCACGCTGGCGGCGTAGCTCAGTTGGTTAGAGCGTGGGATTCATAAACCCAAGGTCCCCGGTTCGACCCCGGGCGCCGCTAATCACGCACGTCTCGATGCGGCGGACCTCTTCCCGGCTCGGCCGTCGCCCAAAGTCGTCATGGGGCTGTGCCGCACCCCGAACCATGAAAACCCAATGGCAGGGTCGGTGCCACGCCCGGAGGGCGCGCGATCGTAGCCAGGGCATTCATGCCCGGGTGGCCAAGGCGCCCGGAAACCGCCCGCCCGGAGGGCGGACGAGGGTTGATGCGACAAGGCCGGGGGGCGCTTGTTTTTCAGGACAGGCCGGACAGCCGCACTATACACCCGTCGGGAGCGGCAGTTGCCGAATGCTGGAGAGCGCATCCCGGATCAGCGCGTTGCCGCGGGCCTGCTGGTTGGCCCGATGGTAGGCGACCAGCTGGCTGGCGATGCCAAAAAGCCACAACGCTGCCTGCGTGTCGATGGCCGCCCCGTCGCTCGCGTCAGTTGCGTCGAACGAATCCACGAGCTCGATCGCGATCGGCATGTCGTTCGAATCCACGTCGAGAAGGACGCGCACGTTATGCGGGTCGGCGAACGCGATCGTCTCTCTCGCGTGGACACCAAGCTGGAACACCACGTAGATCGACTCGATTCGGCCGTCGATGCGGGTTGCCAGGACTTCGGGTTCGGTGGCAATCATGATGGTCCCTCAGACTTCCCTCAGCGTGATGACGCGATAGAGTCCGGTATCCGCGCGAACCTGGCACTCGACTTCCGGGATGCGGCCTGGTTTCGAAGAGCCTCGATACAAGAATCGCCCTTCGATCGGCCGTCCACGACGCCTGACGAGCAACTCGTGTGCGGGATGGTTGACAACGTGTTCGACCTGGCTCTCTTCGATCAGACGCACCTGCATCCGCTTGCGAATGCCGTCGTCGATCTCCAGCCGCCGCTTGGCCATCGTGGCGGCCGATTATAGCATCGCCGAAACAGGAAGGGGACTCACCGGCGGCGGTTGCGATCGTGTGGAAAGCAGACGAAGCGAACAGTCCAGCAGCACCACCGGGCCTCGGGCTCGGCTTGCGCTCGGTCCGGGTGCGAACGCCGGTTACTCGCGGCGCGCTGGGCGGATAACATTGTCACGTCGGCCGATAGGCCGGCACGCCGGCGGCGTAGCTCATCATCGGGTTAGAGCGTGGGATTCATAAACCCAAGGTCCCCGGTTCGACCCGGGGCACCGCTAGTTCATGCCGAAACGCCTAGCCATCGGCGGGTGGTGGTGCTGGCGGCTTGCCATGCACGATTTCGCACGCCTCACACATGAAGTGTCTCGATCCGTCCGCGCGCTTCTTCAGATACGGGGCGCGGCATTTCGGACACTCTTGTGCGACCGTCATCTCGATCTCTTTGCACTGAGGGCAGATAAGAGCGATCCTGCGGGCCGAGGTCATGTTGAGTCGCCGGACCTCGGCCTCTGCTGCGGCCTCGCCTTGTGCGATCGCGAGCTGGCGCGGAGTCAGACTTGCAACGGCGCCGCACTTTGCGCACACAAAAGATTGCGCCAACTCCTTGTCGTCTGGCATCTCCTTGATCGGGGCGCGAAACGCAACCGAAATCGCGTATACCGATCCGACGACGGCGAGCGCGATAATTGCGCCGTACCCAATGTTTCGACCCTTGGACTGAGACATCGTCCTAATCCCGTACGCCTAGAGTGGGAAGTCCGACTCGAAGTCCTCGTCAACCACTGTCCAGTTCCACTCGGCGCCGTCGGGGACCGACGTGTTCGCCTTGATGTACTCGACGTGACCGTCAAGGAAGGCAATGTTGTGCCGCGAGAACTGGCCATGCACGCCGAGCGTGAGCGTCCCAGTTGCGACCCCGTAATCAAATGAATCCTCGGACAGAACGTGGAATTTCCCGGCTCTGCCCTTCGCGTATTTCTGCCAAATCTTCTTGCCGAGGTCGAAGCACGGTGCCCATTGGTACGTTGCCGGGCAACTGTTAGGAAAGCACTGGGGACCGCCTGGCGGCTGCTTCATAACCGGTTCAATGACGCCATCGAGGTCCCAGTCTTGGCCGTACGTCAGCCCCAACTGTGCCCACCAGTAGTAGTTCAAGTGGTAACTCGTGCCCACATCGTCGTAGGACGAGATCTTGTTCGGATTGTTCGTTTGCCACTGCGACTGATAGGACGTCTTGTCGGATGGGCACTTGAAGATCGGCTGATCGTCAACTTCCTGCCAGGTAGTGGGGCCGCTGCCAAGCTGCGCCGTTACGTTTTTGTTCATATACCTCGTAATCGGCCGGTTAGCCGCGGGGATGACGAACACGCCGCTGCCGCCCGCAGGCGTGTGCCAGTATCCCATGGGCGGGTTCTTTCCCAACCAACCACCCCAGCTCCACGTGCACCAGCAGCACCCCGTGCAGTTAGCTTTCCCGAGCGGGTAGGCTTGATCCTCGACAAGGACATAGACCAGCAGCGCTTGCGTGATGCTGCGCTGGTTCGACTGGCATTTGACGCGCTTGGCCTGCTCACGCGCTTCCTTCAGCGACGGGAGCAGGATCGAAATCAACAGCGCGATAATCGCAACGACCACCAAGAGCTCGATCAGCGTAAAGCCGCGGCTGTGCCGCGCCGTGCGGCTGGGTCCGGACCCGTTCATTTTTTACATCCTCTCGAACAGATTTGAACAACCCATTCGCCCACGCTCTGTGCGGCGAACCGGCGCCCGACGGCGCCCCGACGCAATACCGAGTGAGTATATCGGGCCACTTGCTCCCGTGTCAATGCGCAATCTTAACAATCCGCGCGGCCGAGAAGTAACGTAATTCTTAAATAGCTACCGGATGGTCGTGTCGCGTGTGGCCCACGCCCGGTTCGTTCAGGTATCCACGCGATCCGCCGTCACTGGCCCATTCGGCCCAGTCGACGGTCGAGGCGGATGACGCTTACCCGACGTGCGGCGCATCGGGCCCGCCCGGCTCGGTCCACTGCTTGCGCTGTGCGTCGATCGTTCGGATCACCCGGTCGACCAGCGTCGCGTGGTTGCCCGAGTGTCCGCGCAGGGCCGCTTCCGCCGTGGCCCGGCCGCCAAGTGTCAGCACACGGGCACGCACCGAGAGCGCGTCGCCGTCGATTTCGGCGAGCACTCCGATCGGCGTGAAGCACGTTGCGCCCAGGCCGCTCACCACGCGCCGCTCACATTCAAGCGCGAGCCGCGTTGGGGCGTGGTCGAGCGGGGCGATCAGCTCAGCCAGCCAGGCGTCCGCGGCGCGGGCCTCGATGGCCAGGATGCCCTGACCCGGCGCCGGGACGATCACGTCAATGTTAAATACGGCCGCGGCTTCGTGCTCCAGCCCGGCGCGGCGTAGGCCGGCCAACGCGAGGACGGTGCCGTCGAACTCGCCGCGCCGCACTTTGGCGATGCGCGTCTCGATGTTGCCGCGAATCGGGCCGAAGCGCAGGTCGGGCCGCAGGCGGGCGAGCTGGGCCTGGCGGCGAAGGCTGCAAGTGCCGACCAGCGCACCTTCAGCCAGCAGCGTGGTCGGCGCGGTCGCTGACCGCGAGCCGGGCACGTCCGGCGGGTCGCAGTCAAACACCGGTCCTACGTCCTGACCGCTCACGCCTGACCCCTGTCGAAGCTCCCCCGTAGCGGGAACCCTGAGTCCTGAGTCCTGAGTCCTGAACCCGGAACCCTGTATCAGGGCCTCGCGCGGGTCTTCGCGCGGCGGCGTGCAGATGATGGCCAGTTCGGCAGGGAGCGGCGCGGGCAGATCTTTGGCGGAGTGAACGGCCAGGTCGATGCGGCCGGCGAGCAGGGCCGCTTCGAGCTCGCTGGTGAAAACACCCTTACGGTGCATATGTTGCAGGGGATCGTCGGGGTTCTGATCGCCGTGCGTGACGATCGTCTCGATGCGCAAGTCGAGCGTTGGATGATACCGCGCGAGCGCTTCCACAATCTGGCGCGTCTGGGCCAGCGCCAACCGCGAGCCGCGCGTGCCGATGACGACCGTTTGCATGCGAACGATCGTACGTGTCCGGCACGCATCTCGCAAAAGACACGGCCTCGAGCAGAGGGGCGAAGTCCGAGCCTGCGATGGGAAAGTGGATGGAGCGGCGCGGCGTCGCCGAGGGCCGCGACGACCGCGCGCCGGGGCGTGGTCAATCGCGGGCCGTTACCCGGTGATCAGTGGTCGAAGAGGGTCAGGATGAGCCGCAGGCGCGGCGCACCGGGCGCGTCGGGGTGCGCCTCGAGTGCGCGGCGGATTTCAGAATGGGCAAATGGCAACGCCCGCTCAAGCCGCACTGCGCTGGCGTCGTCGCCGCGGATGGCGTCGGTCACGACCGTCCGCAGCTTTTCGGCGGCGGCCGGTGTGTGTAACCCCGCCAGGTCCCAAACGCTCACGAGCTGGCCGGGCGGAAGACCCACCTGGCCCAGCCAGTCGTGCACGAAGGTCGTGGGCGAATCACCGGGCGGCGATTCGAGCAGGTCGAGGCGATTGAATTCGATCAGGTCGCCGGGCTGTATGACTCGCCGGCCACCGCCACGAAGCAGGCTTGGCCGCGCCGAGTCACGCGCCAGCGTCAGGCTGACCGTCGCATCGGTATGCCACGGGCCTGATAGGGGGCGCATGTACAGCAGCTTCGCCGCATCCAGCAGTTGCTGAACGGTCGCTTGTTCTTTCGCTCGCATTTCGCGGCTTGGACCGGCTTTGCTCATCCACGCGCGCCGACTCAGTGGCTCCGGACGGACAAGCGACTCGGCGCGCATCAATGCCTCGCTCACGCGGATGTGCTCGTCAAGTCGCCCGAAGAGCTCGGGCAGGCGCTCGTGATCGCGGCTGTCGGTCGAGTATGCCGTTTCACGCCACAGCATGCCAGCCATCCAGGAATCGACGTAGTGCAGGTTGTTGAGCTCATCGAGGGCCGCGTTGAGTTCGGCACTGGCAACGGCGGGGATGCGTTCCTGTGCCCCGAAACGCGCGAATTGACGCTCGAGCACGCTGCTGAGATTCGGAGAACGAAAATTGCTCGCCCGTTTGACATCGTCAAAGCTCGCCACTCCGGGAACGGACATGCCCGTCTCCAACTGCGTCCACGCGCGCTTCAGGTTTGCCCACGGGTCGCCCGCCGCGCGGGAGCGCCACCAGATGCGAACCGTATCCTCGTTCAAGAGGCGCGGTGCGTTGAACTGGGTCGGGCGAGAATCCGACTCAGCCTGCTCGCGAGAATCAGGCGGGTCGGCCCGAACCACTCGATCGAAGGCCGTACCGAGCGTGACAACCACGATCGCGGCCATGCGCAGGACGCGCGGGCTCCAGCGGCCGCGCAAGAGAACGGGTCGTCCGCGCCAGACTCGCCAAAGCAGAGCCACGGCCAGTGCACACGCAACGAGCCATACCAGGGGTGCCAGGAGCCACTTCATGCGCCGGCTCCGATCGTGATTGGGACGAACCGGTGCGCAGCGGGGTCGGGGCCTTCGCCAAACGCCGCCCCGCGGCACGAGCAGCCGTTGCGCGTCTGCAACCAGCAGTCGTCTTCGTCGGACTCGATCGACGCATCGCCAGCACGGAACCGTTGGAAGCCCTCGGTCCAGAGCATGCTGAGCGGCCGATCGCGCACGTTGCCCTGACTTTCGCGCGGGTCGGTGGTCGTGCAGGGCATGAGTTCACCCGTGGCGGAGATCACGCACGAGAATCGGCCGGCGCCACACACGAACCGGTCGTCGCGATAGAAGCAGTCGTCCTGGCCGGCACTGCCCCACTCGTTGTCCAGCTCGATGTGGAAGACCGGCCGCATCCGCCGGGCAAATGCCGCCACGCGCCGAAGCTGCGCGGCTGTCGGCAACAGGCTTCGCTGCTCGGACGCGCGGCCTTCGGGCGTGACCAGGTGCAACCCCCACGAATCGGCGCCGCTGGTTAAGACGATCGGGAAGAGGTCGGCCAGCTGGTCAGCGTTTTGCCGGTTGACGGTCGTACCAGCCACGACTTCGCGGCAGCCGATTCGCTTGAGCGCACGGATGGCCCGCAGCGCCGCGTCGAAGCTGCCGGCCCGGCCACGGAACCGGTCGTGGTAGTCACGCGGGCCGTCCACGCTGATCGCCACCATCACGGGTGGACACTTCTCGAAGAGGTCGATCAGCGCCTCGACGCGCCCGCCATGCGAATGCAGTGCCCACGGGACTCGGCGAGCATGCGCGTAGCGGATGACCTCGGGCAGATCGCGGCGCAGCAGCGCCTCGCCGCCCGCAATGACCAGCGTCGGCCGGCCGAGCTTCACCAATTCGTCGACGATGAGGCGCTTCGCTTCAGCGGCAGTAAGCTCGCCGCGCGACTTGCGGCCGGCCTGCGAATAGCAGTGCGGACAGGTCAGCTCGCAGGCCGAAGTGCTGATCCACTGCACGGCGACCGGCGGGCGGACAAGCCTCAGCCCGCCAAGCAGGGCGCGTTCGACGTCGGCCATGTGCGACTTGCCGTTCCGCAGAAGTCGGTGAAGGATGCCCATGGCCTGTCTGGGTAGGAGCGGTCTCTGACCGCGACTTCAACGTCAGGATAGCCGCGGCGACTCGAATTGCCACGTACGGCGCGTCACAAGTTTGTAACGAGCGTCATTCGCGCGAAAGAATGGACTCGACGTCGCGGGCAGCGTGAAAGACGCGAACGATTCGGAGGGGCCGGCTCTCCGGGTCGTAGATCACCAGGTACGACCATACGCTGAAGAACTTCACAGGGCGAGGTGTCAGATCCTCACGACGATGGCCCAGCGCGGGCGACTTGCTCAACTTGCGAAAAGCGTCTTCAAGACGATCGAGGACGTGCTGGGCTCGGCGCGGACCGCTCTGCTCAAGCACGTATTGAAGGATCTCGTCCAGATCCCGCCGGGCGTACGTCGACAGCACGTACTGCGGTTCTGCGCTCACGCAACTCCGTTCGCCTCGCGCGAAGCCAACTCACTCAATCGGGCTCGCCAGTGGGCGAAGAACTCCGGTCCGTCCACGTGCTCTCCTCGCGCTAGTGCCTCAAGCCCTTCGCGAACCTTGTCGTCGATCTGGGCGCGGGCACGCGCGAGCCGTTCGCTCGAAACCGCCTGCTCATCAGGCAGCGATCCTTCAGTCAGCCACTTGTCGAGCACGCGGCGCTCCTCAGCTTGCTCGAGCAGTCGCAGTCCGTCGCACAGTACATCCGATTCGGAACGGTACCGACCCGACGAAACCAGGCGATTGACGAAGTCGCCCAACTCAGGTGAGAGGGAGACGTGCACGATGCCATCGGTAGCCATGCCCAAGTCTAGTGCGCGGTGACGCGCCGAGTCAACGGCGCCGGCCACGTGAGCCCTTAACGTTACTCGTAGCGCAGCGCTTCGATCGGGTCGAGCTTGGCGGCCCGCAGGGCCGGGTACATGCCGAAGAAAATGCCGATCAGCACCGAAAGCGAAAAACTGGTGAGCACCGAAGATGGGCGGACGATGGCCTCGCCCCAGGCTGCGATGGCGTTCATGGCCCACGAGCCCAGGTAGCCCAGGAACACGCCCACCAACCCGCCGGCGGTCGAGAGCATGACCGTCTCGATCAGGAACTGCACGACGATGTGGCGCTGGCGCGCGCCGAGCGCCCGGCGGATGCCGATCTCGCGCGTCCGCTCGGTCACGGTGGCCAGCATGATGTTCATGATGCCGATGCCGCCCACCAGCAGCGACACGCCGGCGATCATGCCAAGCTGGTACTGCTGATTGCGCTTCTTTTTCTCGGCGAGCTGCAGGCTCGCCAGCGGCACCTTGATCTCGTAGTCGAGCTTGTCGTGCCGCTGCTCGAAGACGCGCTTGACCATCTCCGACACCGGCATCACGTTCTCGATCTGGGCCACGTTGACGTACAGGCCGGAGAAGTCAGTCTTGGTGATCTCGCGCGAGCCGGTGGTCTGCTTCATCAGCGTCGAGCCATAGCGGGCCTCGGCCGAGGTGTAGGGGATGTAGATCTCGCGATTGAGGTTGCGGTCCTCGACGCCGCGCGACGGCGCCCCGGCCACCTGCACCTTGGCCAATACGCCAATCACGGTGTATGGCACGGTCGATTCGCGCCGCTCGGCCAGCAAGGTCTGCCCGATCGGATCGGTATACGTGAACAGTTCGCGGCGGACGTCGTCGCCGATCACGCACACGGTCTTCTGCTCGGACATGTCGGTGTCGTTGAGCGGCCGGCCTTCGGCAACAGAGATATTGACAACGTCGAAGAATCCCGGCGTGGTCCCGACCACGTTGGTCTCCATCCGCCGGTCGCCGCGGCGTACGGAGTAGGAGATGGTCTTCATCGGAATGACTTGCTGGATGCCCGGGATCGTTTCGCGGATGACCGAGACGTCAGGCTTCTTGATTCCGTAGTCCAAAAGCTGCGCGTCGCCCTGCGACACCTGCTGACCGCGGTCGGGCTTGACCGAGTTGACGATGATGTTCTGCGTGCCGAGCAGCCGGATCATCCGCATCTCGTCGGCGCTGGCGCCTTCGGTGATCGACAACATGCAGATGACGGCGGCCACGCCGAAAATGATGCCCAGGGCCGTCAACAGCGAGCGCAGCTTGTGCAGCCGCAAGCTGTTGAACCCGAGCACAACCGTTTCGACGTTCAGCACCCCCATGACGCCAGTCTATGTGGCCGGTGGGCGTGGAGTCAAAATGCAGGGTGTGGCTGGGTGCATGTCCGCTCTTGCGCACTCCTTGCGGACCCCCGAGTGGCAAGTCATGGCCCTGAAAGGGCCGCGCTAGGTCAGCGCAGGCCAACGGCCTGGGTATGGCGAGCGAGGGGTGATCGCAGCCCTGAAAGGGCGCGCTAAAGGCCGCCTGCGTTCTAGCGCGCCCTTTCAGGGCTGCGAACGATCGTGGCTCCGGATCCCAGGGCGATGCCCTGGGCTGGCGTAGCGCGCCCCTTCAGGGCGATGCGCATCCCACCGATCCGCAAGACTGGACATGCACCCGGTGCAGCTCCGCCCTCGCATCGATGACTGCGCGTCAAGGCTTGGCAGGCGCGTTTTCTTCGAGCCACTCGATCCCGCGGCCGATCATCGTGAACACGTCGCCGTGCCAGCCATGGCCGCCCTCGTAGGTTTCGAGTTTCGTGATCGCGCCCTTGGCCTTGAGCTGGTCGCGGGCACGTTCCGCCATCTTGATGGTAATGAAGTCGGTGGGCGAGTGCAGCAGGTAGTAGGGCTTGCCCTTGGCGGCCGACAGCGGTGGAAGCTGGTCCGGCTTGAAGACCGACATGGCCACCAGCGACCCAGTTACGGGCGTATTCTCTGCCAACGAAACGGCGTAGGCGGCTGGTCCGCCCGATGACCAGCTCAGCGTGAAGATGTGCCGGCCGTCGAGCTTGTGCTTCTCGCCGACATCCTTGACCACCGTTTGAACGAACTCCTCGGTCGAAAACTCCATGCTTTTGACCGTCGACTTCTCGGTTGGCCAAACAACTTTCTCGAACTGCCCCGGCGTCCACTCCTTGGCAACAAGCTGCGCGACGAGATATGACTTGGGCAAACCGTTCTTGAATATGCGGCGGATGAACGGGTTGAAGTCGGCGCTGCCGTCACCACCGGGCAGCACAATCAAGAGGCGATAGCCGTCGGAGGGTGCTTCGGCGCCCTTCGCGGGTCCGATCAGGAAATAACGCTTGTTCGGGTCACCGCCGGCTTTCCGTTCCTCAGACGGGACATCGGCCACGTCGGCGGCTTCGGTCTCGGCCGGCGGACCGTATTGCCGCGATTGACCGGGCGAACACGAGTCGACGGGTTCGCCGCGGGCAGCCTGCGAACTGAATAAGCCCAGGACCGCCAGCGACACGTAGATCGACCATCCGCCGAAAGCGCGAGCTTGCATCGAGCACCTCCTTTGTCGCTGCCCTGGTACGACTGACCATCCGCTTGCCTCGTATCGCATCCGTCACGGGCACTTGTTTCCGTCGACTTTCTGCTAGCCATGACACTACCCCGCCGCTACCATGCCGTCACGTCGGGCCAGCCGCATGCCGCCCGATGGGAACCGGACAGACTCTGATCGTTGGTTAGGAGCCAACCCTCGTGTCCAACAACGCTTCGCCGAGCGAGCACCAGCTCTTCAAACAACCGTCGGAAAACTGGGGGTCGCGACTGGGCATCATCCTGGCGGTGGCCGGATCGGCCGTCGGGCTGGGCAACTTCCTGCGTTTTCCGGGCCAGGCCGCCCAGAACGGCGGCGGGGCCTTCATGATCCCCTACTTCTGTGCCCTGATCTTCCTCGGCATTCCGATCTGCTGGGCCGAGTGGATCATGGGCCGGCAGGGCGGGCGCTTCGGTTTCAATTCCTGCCCGGCCATCTTCGGGCTGCTGGGGCGAAACAAGATCTGGCGCTACCTGGGTGTGCTGGGCCTGCTCATCCCGATCGTCATCTACATGTACTACGTGCTGATCGAGTCGTGGTGCCTGGGCTACGCCTGGAGCTACCTGTCCGGCACGATCGATCTAGGCACGGACGCCAGCAAGTACGCTGAAAACAGCGGTAACTTCTTCAACAACTTCACCGGCGCGAACATGGATGGCCTGATGCTGAAGGGCAAGATCCACGTGAGCGTCATCGTCTGGGCACTGGTCTTCGCGCTCAATTTCTTCCTGATCTACCGCGGCCTGTCCAAGGGCATCGAGAAGTTCTGCACGTACGCCATGCCGCTGATGGCCCTATGCGCGTTCGCCGTGCTGATCCGCGTGCTGACGCTGGGCACGCCCGATCCGAGCAAGCCCGGGCTGAACGTCATCAACGGCCTGGGCTTCATGTGGAACCCGCAAGCCAAGGACGCGGGGCAGCCGTGGTACGCCGCGTTGGGCAATGCGCAAACGTGGCTGGCGGCCGCCGGCCAGATCTTCTTCAGCTTGTCGGTCGGTTTCGGCGTCATCATCAACTACGCCAGCTACCTCAAGCCGAAGGACGACGTCGTGCTGTCCGGGCTGACCGCTTCGGCCACCAATGAGTTCTTCGAAGTTTGCCTGGGCGGCCTGATCACCATTCCGGCGGCATTCGTGTTCCTCGGCGTGGCCGGCGCATCGGTGACCGGCACGTTTGACCTCGGGTTCAAGACACTGCCGATCGTCTTTCTGCACATGCCAGGCGGCAGATTCTTCGGGTTCCTCTGGTTCTTCATGTTATTCCTTGCGGCCATCACCAGCTCGCTCTCGATGCTCCAGCCGGCCGTCGCGTTCCTGGAGGAGGGGCTCAACATCGGCCGCAAGGCGTCCGTGGCGTTGCTGGGGCTGGTGACCGGACTGGGGTCGCTCTTCGTGATTTACTTCAGCAACGGCCTGACGGCGCTCGGGACGCTGGATGACTGGGTCGGAACGCTGGCGATCGTGATTCTGGCCACTGTGCAGGTGATCCTGTTCGCCTGGGTCTTCGGCGTCGACCGCGGCTACGAAGCCGCCAAAGAAGGCGCCGAGCTGCGCATCCCGCGGCTGTTCAAGTTCGTCATCAAGTACGTCGCGCCGCTGTACCTCCTGGTCGTCTTGTTCATGTGGTTCGTGAACAACTTCCGCGACAAGGCCCGCGCGGTGCAAGAGAATCAGGTGGCGTTCCTGTCGATCTGCGTCATCCTGGCGGTGCTGGTATTCCTGCTCATCCTGATTGCGATTGCCGGCAAGCGCTGGCAGGTCGAGACGCGCGACACCTCGCGCGGCCCGGCCATCTGGTAGACGATCCACAGGAGGTGTGCGGTGACCACAGCGGGTTGGATCTTCATGCTCGGCTCGATCGGGGCGGTAGTGAGCCTGATCACGTTCTGCTTCTATCGCGTTTTGTCCAAGCCGAGCGCCGCCGAGCACATGCACGCGCCGCTCGACATCGACACAAAGGACCTGAACACATAGCACCAGAGAGCCATTAGCCTTTAGCCATTAGCCATTAGCTCAGGCTGACGGCTGACGCCTTTGCTAATGGCTAACGGCTAATGGCTAAAGGCTAACAGCTCATCCATGTCCGAACTGCTCTCGCGCGTCATGAGCCTCATCGAAGCCGTCAACGGCTTCATGTGGGGCACGCACACATTCATCGCTCTGCTCGGCACGGGCATTCTCTTTACCATCTGGAGCAAATTCATTCAGTACCGGGCCCTGACGCACGGTGTTCAGGTCACACGCGGCCAGTACGACGACAAGCACGATCCGGGCGCCATCAACCACTTCCAGGCGCTGTCGGCGGCACTCTCTGGCACGGTCGGGCTGGGCAACATCGGCGGCGTGGCCTTGGCCGTGGGCATCGGCGGCCCCGGCGCGGTGTTCTGGATGTGGATGACCGGCCTGCTGGGCATGGCCATCAAGGCCGTCGAGGTCACGCTGGCCATGCTCTATCGCGACACCAGCGACCCAAACAATCCGCACGGCGGGGCCATGTACGTCATCGACAAGGGATTTGGCGACCGCTATCCGGCCTTCAAGCCGCTGGCCCGCGTCATGGGCGTGATCTTCTGCATCACGCTGCTGATCAGCGGCTTCACGGGTGGCGACATGTTCCAGGCCTGGAACGTGGCCGACATCACCAACCAGTATTTCGGTGTTCCGCCCGTCGCCTCCGGCATCGTGATGGCCGTCGTGACCGCCATGGTCATCATCGGCGGCATCAAGCGCATCGGGAACTTCGCCGGGCGAATCGTGCCGGTCATGTGCGGGATGTACGTCATCGCCGGCCTGGTTGTGCTCGTGCTCAAGAGCGCCAACGTGCCGGCCTTGCTGCTTCATATCGTGCGCGATGCATTCGAGCCGACGCAGGCCGCCGGCGCGTTCATCGGCGCCAGCGCCTGGTTCGGCCTGTCGACCGGTCTGCGGCGGGCGCTGTTCAGCAACGAGGCCGGGCAAGGCTCGTCGCCCATCGCGCACTCGGCCGCGAAGACGAACGAGCCCGTCCGCGAGGGCATCGTGGCCGGCCTGGAACCGTTCATCGACACCTGTCTGGTCTGCACACTGACCGCCTTGGTCATCCTGTCGACTGAGACGTGGAACCGCGAGGCCGTCGGATCGTTCAAGGCCGACGTGGCGCTAACGCAGGTCGACGAGACGACCTGGCGCGTCGATGCACCGGTCGCACTCGACAACCTGCCCGAGCTGCCCGCGCCCGACTACTGGGCGGCCGGAAACGGCTTCTACCTGGTGGCCGAGATCCCCGACAATCAGCATGGCGACACCGCCTCGAACCGCGTGCCCGTCGCCGGCACGATCGCACGGGCTGCTGCCGACGACCCGGACGGCGCGTACCGCGCCGGCGACCTGGTCATCGAGTGGGCGGACGTGAATCTGGACCCAGGCGACTGGGAATCGCCGCCGGCCGAACTGCGGCTGCTGGACAAGGGCATCCACCGCGACCTGATTGGTGCGGCCCTGGCCGCCCACGCCTTCGATCGCGCCATTCCCGGCTTGGGCAAGTGGCTGGTCACGCTCACCGCCTGGCTGTTCGCCATTTCAACCATGATCTCGTGGTCATACTACGGCGAGCAGGGCGTGGTCTACATCATGCGCGGCACGCGCGGCGTCTTACTCTACAAGGTCGTCTACTGCCTGGCCGCCGTCGTCGTTACCATGCCCGGGTTCATTTCGAGCGCCACGCAGCTCGAGAGCCTGGCCGACCTGGGCACCGGCGTCATGCTCTACGCCAACGTTCCCATCATCCTGCTCATGGGGCACCAGGCCATGCGGGCGTTCCGCCAATACTTCGCCCGCCTCGACCGCGGCGAATTCCGCCCGCACAAGCCAGCCTCGCTGCTCGACGTGGCCGAAGGCCGCGACGTCGAGTGACGCCTTCACGGCTCGAGGTCTTCGCGGGAAGCAGTTGAGGGCTGCATCGCGTCGAGCCGCGCCTGGGCCACGGCAAACGCGGCGTGGACTGTCACGGACTCCGCGGCCGATCAAGCGGACCGTACGAACCGAGGCTCGCCCGAGCCGGCCGCGCGGAGGATTCGCTCTCCCACCGCGCGCCGTTTAGACTAACCCGGTCGGCTCGCGGCCCCGGCGGGCCGCGGCCGCCGTCGCTCGTGACGGGATGGTCTGGCCGACGCTGGGGGTCGACTTCGATGCACGGCGAATTGGAACTGGTGCGATGGGTTCGTCAGCGGGTGACCCACGATCCGGCGCGCGTCATGTTGGGTGTCGGCGACGACATGGCCGCCGTGCGCGTCGACGGAGCCGCTGTCCTGGTGACCAGCGACATGCTGCTGGACGAGGTGCATTTCGACACGCGCGTACACGCCATGCCGTTGATCGGCCGAAAGGCGATGGCCTGCGGCCTGAGCGATTGTGCCGCGATGGCGGTGCGTCCGGTGTGCGCGACGATATCGGCCGCGTTGCCGGCCGGCCTGGCAGTGAGCAGCGTGCAGGCTTTGCTCGATGGCGCCATCCGGGCGGGGCAAGCGTTTGGTTGTGAGCTCGTGGGCGGCGACACGAACAGTTGGCCGCACCCGCTGGCGATCGATGTGACCGTGCTGGCCGTCGAGCACGAGGGCATCCGCGCCGTGAGGCGAGACGGCGCACGGCCGGGCGACGTGATCTGCGTGACTGGGTTGCTGGGCGGCAGCTTGCGCGGCAAGCACCTGACGTTCACGCCGCGCGTCAGCGAGGCCCGGCACCTGGCCGCCACGCTCGGTGACCAGTTGCACGCCATGATGGATATCAGCGACGGGCTGTCGCTCGATCTGTTTCGGATGTGCGAGGCGTCGGGCGTCGGGGCCGTGCTCGACGAATCGCTGCTGGCGCGCGTGGTGAGTCCCGAAGCGTTCGCCATGAGCGCCGCGGACGGCGTCGCGCCGATCGAGCATGCCATGAGCGACGGCGAGGACTACGAGTTGGTCTTAGCCGTCGGGCCCGACGCCGCCCAGCGCTGGCTGGGACGGGCCGGCGACCCGACCGGCCAGCAACCGGCGCCGTCAGGCGCCACGACGGTCGGGCCAGTAGTCCTCATGCCCGTCGGAACGATCGTCAGCGACGCTTACACGGTGCGGACGTTAGACGGCAGCCTTCAACCGCTCACGCCGCGCGGCTACGAGCACCAGTTCGGCGCCTGAGGGTGGCATGGGCAAGCAGCCTTATCGCTTGCCCGTGCCGTCGCCCAGGACAGGGGGCATGGGCAAGCAGCTTCTTCGCTTGCCCGTGCTGTTGCCCAGGCTGTGTCGCGATCCCGGCGCGCCCGGATCGACGCAGCCGAGCGTGTGGGCGCCGTCTCAACCACGGCACGGGCAAGCATGAAGCCGCTTGCCCATGCCACCCACAGCCCCGCACGATCGGCCGAAGCTTGCGCTCGCCGGCCGGCAGCTCGCGGCTACGGACAGGCCGCAACCGTGTCGCCGTTGAACGGCTCGGTCGTGTTGGCGCCGTTCAAGAGCTGTACGATGCGCAACAGGTCCTGCGTGTTCGGCGGGCCGACCCGGTTGACGTTGTATCGGGCCGGGTTCGTCACGGCGGTCCCGTTGTTCAGCGCCGTGATGAGGCCCAGCAGGTCCTGCGTGTTCGTCAGGTTATCCAAGTTCACGTTCCCCGGTTGCGAACGGTATTGCACGCGTGTGCCCGGATTGAAGCCCGGCCCAGTGAACGCGATCGTCGTACAGTGGCCGGGCGGGATGGGCCGATCGAGCGTGATCGAGTAGGGGCCAGCGTCCGAGCCGCTGAGTCCGGTTACGACCGGCACAACGCCTCCAGTCGCGGTGACCACGATGTCGCCGATCGCCAGCGGCGGAACGGGCGTGCCGCTGAACGTGACCAGGATGGGTGAGTACTGAATGGCGCCTTGGTTGACAGTGCCGACGCCGCCGATCCCCGCGGTGAGCATGTTGTTCGTGCCCGTATCGAGCACATCGCGGTACGCGAGACCCGGTTCGAACGGGTTGTCCGCCGCGGTCGGCGGATTTGCGGAAACCAGGCTCACCGCGTTGGTCTCACAGGCGTCGCCGATCCCGTCATTGTCGGCGTCTGCCTGATCGGTGTTGGCGTCGTCCGGGCAGTTGTCGCACACATCACCAACCGTATCCAGGTCGCCATCGGCCTGATCGGTGTTCGCATCGAACGGACAGTTGTCCGCTCCATCGAGCACGGTGTCGTTGTCGTCGTCCGGATCGCAGGCATCGCCGTCCGCGTCGCCGTCATTGTTCTCCTGACCGGTGTTGGCGTCGAGCGGGCAATTGTCGGCACCGTCGAGGACGGTGTCGTTGTCGTCGTCGGGATCGCAGGCATCGCCGTCGGCGTCACCGTCGTTGTTCTCCTGGCCGGCATTGGCAACGAACGGGCAGTTGTCGGCCCCGTCCAGCACGGTGTCGTTGTCGTCATCGGGGTCGCAGGCGTCGCCCTCAGCATCGCCGTCGTTGTTCTCCTGGCCGGCGTTGGCGATCAGCGGGCAGTTGTCGGCGCCGTCGAGGACCGTGTCGTTGTCGTCGTCCGGATCGCACACGTCGCCCAGTGCATCACCGTCGTTATTGGCCTGGTCGGTGTTGCTGTCGAGCGGGCAGTTGTCGACACCATCGGCGATCGTGTCATTGTCGTCATCGGGATCGCACGCGTCGCCGAGCGAGTCACCGTCGGTGTTGAGCTGATTGGTATTGGCGATCAGCGGGCAGTTGTCGGCGCCGTCGAGGACGCCATCGTTGTCATCGTCCGGGTCGCACACGTCGCCTTGCGAATCGCCGTCGTTGTTGGCCTGGTTGGCGTTGGCGTCGACCGGGCAGTTGTCGGCCCCGTCGAGGACGCCGTCGTTGTCGTCATCGGGATCGCAGGCGTTGCCCAGTGCGTCGCCATCGGTGTTGAGCTGATTGGTATTGGCGATCAGCGGGCAGTTGTCGGCGCCGTCGGGAATCGTGTCGTTGTCGTCATCCGGGTCGCACACGTCGCCCAGCGCGTCGCCATCGTTGTTGGCCTGGTTGGCGTTGCTGTCCAGCGGGCAGTTGTCGGCACCGTCGAGGACGCCATCGTTGTCGTCGTCCGGATCGCACACGTCGCCCAGCGCATCGCCGTCGTTATTGGCCTGGTTGGCGTTGGCGTTGACCGGGCAGTTGTCGGCCGCGTCCAGGACGCCGTCGTTGTCGTCGTCCGGATCGCACGCGTCGCCGAGCGCGTCGCCATCGGTGTTGAGCTGGTTGGTATTCGCGATCAGCGGGCAGTTGTCTGCACCGTCCGGGATCGTGTCATTGTCGTCATCCGGGTCGCAGGCGTCGCCGAGGCTGTCGCCGTCGGTATTGAGCTGGTTGGCATTCGACACCGTGGGACAGTTGTCGCTCGCGTCCGGTATGCCGTCGCCGTCGGTGTCGACGACGGTCGTCAGCGTCAACAAGCCCCCCACGACATCGTCGGCCGGGTCGGCGTCGCCGTTCTCCCAGATGTTCCCCAGGTTTTCCTGCTGGAAGAACGCTCCGCTCGAGCTCTCATCGGCGATGGCCGGACCGAGCAGGTTGATCTGCACCGCGCCGCCAGACGCGGCCGACGTCGTCACGTCGAAGGTGACGAAGTTGATCGAGCCGGGGGCTGCCGGGAAGTCGACGCTGGTGAAATCGGCCCAGAACACCAGGTCATCGGCATCGACCATGCCGAAAATCCCGCCGGGCGGGAACCCGCCCGGGCCGGTGATCAAGGTGAACGAGTTGTCATCGATCGCCCCCGACGTGCTCAGGCTGAAGTCGATCTGCGCCAGCGCCACGTTGTCGATCTGCACGGTCTGTCCGCGGAGCGCGACCGTGACCGTCACGACTTCGCCCGGATCGTACGCTCCACCCGGATGCGGACCCGGCGGGGCGGTCACGACGATTTCGACGTTTGCGGCCCGCGCGGCCGACGCGGCGATGAGTAGCACGAACAGATAGCTGACGAATTGTCGCTTCATGACCTCGATCCTCTCCGATGGTTGACGCGAACGCCCGTCAATCGGCTGCTGACCGGGCGACGATTCCGCAGGCGCGACGACGGCGTGCACAAAGGTTCGATCATTCCAGGCAGCAACCGGAAGTTAGCAGGTCTGGCCCTTTCGATCAAGACGTGCGCCAGCGGGTCCGAGTATGCGTCGGGTTGCGAATCGGACCCGACGCACACCCGCCCTGGCCGGAAACCGACCAGGGCGGGCGAATCGATCCGAGGATTTGAAATCCCAGTTCTACGGGCAGCTCGCGACACCATCGCCGTTGAATGGCTCGGTCGTGTTGACACCATTCAAAAGCTGAATGATGCGTAGCAGGTCTTGCGTATTGGCCGTACCCGTTCGATTCACGTTGTAGCGCGCCGGGTTGGCAGCGGCAGCGCCGTTGTTCAGCGCGAGCACCAAATCGAGCAGGTCCTGCGTGTTCGTCAGCGTGTTCAGGCTGACGTTGCCGGGCTGGGAGCGATATTGCACCCGCGTTCCGGCGGCGAACGCAGGGCCGGTAAACGTCAGCGTGGTGCAGTGACCCGGCGGGATCGGTCGATCCAACGTGATGGAGTAGGGGCCGGCGCCCATGCCGCTCACGCCGGTCACGATCGGCACGATGCCGCCGGTGGCCGCGACGGCGATGTCGCCCACAGTCAGTGCCGGCGACGGTGTGCCGCCAAACGTCACCAGAATCGGCGAGTACTGGATCGGTCCCTGATTGATCGTTCCCGCGCCGCCGATCCCGGCCGTGAGCGTTGCCGTTGTGCCCGTATCGAGCACATCGCGATACGGCTGGCCAGGCTCCAACGGGTTAGCGGCTGGCAGCGGCGGGTTGGCCGAGACCAGCGAGATCGTCGCGGCTGCGGGCTGCAGCAGCAGGTCGACCCGTATCGGCTTAGTCAGGTCGACAACGGGGCTGGTCCCGCTGGTGGTCAGCCGCACCCAGCGCAGCGCTGCGATGTCTTTGAAGAACCATCTCACTCGAGCCGATCGCAGGCCGCCGTTGCTCTGGTCGGCGGTGACTTCGGACACGTTGGGCGGTGTTGCGAGGTTGCCGGCGGTCGTGCCGGAGAAGCCGGGCTCCTGGAATAGTAATTCCGCGCCCGGCAGCGCTGACTCAAAGTCTTGCAGCACGACGTCTTCGTCCGATGGCCCGGCGCCGACGTTGACGACGTTGTCGATGTAGAGCTCGATGACACCGTTGCTGGCGTCCATGGCAGACGCATCGACGGAGAATGCGAGGTGTTCGAGTACGCCCTGAACGCCATCCGCGACATCAATCACACCATTGCCACCGCTGAAATTGAGAATCGGGTCCACGGCCGGATCGAATGTGAATGTCTGCCAGCCGGCGGAAAGTCCGAGCGGCTTGCCTTGCGGGGCGCCGCCGATGGCCGTCGCGGGGCCGACCCACTCGATCGGTCCGGCCGTCATGCCGCCGATGGACCCGACCGGCAGCGTGTCGGCCGTCTCGCGCAAACCAACACTCACCAGCAGCGGACCGTTACCCGAGCCGACGCGGAGCGCCTCGGACGGGGCACTCTCGCCCAGCGGAGCGGCCGTTTGCGTGGCGGTAATGCTGTCGCCGGCGTTCAGACCGCCCGGAATCGGCACATCCACGCTAGCGGCGCCCATCGGATTGACGGTCGCGCCTGGGATGGGTGTGCCATTGGACAGCACCGCCACTGCCGTAGCGCCGGCCACGAGGTTGCCGACCGTCACTGTCGGGTTTCCGTCTTCCAGCGGCGAGACCAGCGCCGGCGACTGAGTCGTGAAGACGGTCGGCGCCAGTCGAATGTCCAGCCGTATGGGCTTGGTCAGGTTGATGATCGGGTTACCGCCGACGGCCACGTTGAACGTCGTCAGGCGCACCCACCGGTTCGGCGCCAGGTCGCGGAAGAACCAGCTCAGCCGGGCAGACTTCGTGCCTTCGCTGGCGAACTGATCCGAGACGGCTGAAATGTTGGGCGTCGCAGTCAGGTGTGCGCTGGTCGAGCCGCTGAAACCCGGCTCTTGGAACATGACTTCTTGCCCGACGTTCCCGGATTCGAAGCCCTGAATGAGTACGTCCTCGCCGCTTGGTCCGGCGCCGACGTTGATCACGTTATCGACGTAGATGGTGAAGATACCATTGCTGGAGTCGACCATGCCGGGGTCGACTTTGATAGCGAGGTGCTCGATTGTTCCCTGTCCGTTAGCCGACGTGAGGATCCCGTTGGCCGTCGAACCGGCAAATCCGACGATCGGGTCGGTGGCCGGGTCGAATGTGAGCGTGACGAAGCCGCTATTGAGTCCGAGCGGCGTTCCCACCGGCGCCTGTCCCGGAGAGATCACCGACGTCACCCCTACCCACTCAATCCCGTTACTGGTCGGCGTACCCGTCGTCCCCATGCTCCCAATCGGCCCGGCATCCCCGGTCTCCCGAATGGCGATGGCTGCAAACACCGGCCCGTTGCCGTTGCCGACGCGCAGGCTGTTGGACGGGACGCTCTCCGCGCACGGCGGAACCACCTGTGTGGCGGTCACAAACGTCCCGGCGACGAGGCCGGACGTGGGCACCGGAAACGTCGTTCCGGCCGGATCCGCCGAACCGATCAGCACGCTGTCTGCGTAGACCGACGCCAGCGTGGCCGTGGCCGACAGCCCGCCGACCGACACGGTCACGTCGTTCATCTGCACGCCGGCTGTGAGCGTCGGCGCCGCGCCGGACACCATCACGGGCGCGGACGGTGGGCTCGTTCCGAACGGACTCGTCTGCGTGGCGGTGTACATATCCGGGCCACACACCACCGCGGCGCCGAGGTTAAACGTCACTGACGTCTGGGCGGAAACCGGCGCCGACATGAGCAGGACGTCGTTCTTGAACAGGTCGACGCTGGTGGCGGACAGCAGCACACCGGCGACCGTGACGGTGCTGGTATTGGTCAGGACCTGCTGGATGACAGGGGCGGGCGTCACGTCCGCCTCGGTCGCCTCGAATTGCAGCTCATCGACCTGGAACTGGATGAACGGCTGCGCATCGGTCACGACGTTCGTCACGATCAGGTGCTCGAGCGTGCCGCGGTCATTGGGAGCGCTGAGCACGCCGTCGCCGGTGAACGCCCGAATACTCCCGTTGGTGGTAACGCCGTCAACGGTCACGTCGCCGGTGAGCAGGTCCCACTCGACGAGCTGATAGACGACCGAGTGGTCGATCACCACGGCCGGAATGGGCACCGGGTTGGTGCCGTTGAGGTAGAACCCGTCATGAAACTCGTCGTCACCGCCGGCCACGGAATCGATGACGCCATTGGCGCCGGGCCGGATCACGACCGTCCCGGCCGGCACCGGCGCCCCGAGCGCGTGTACCTGCACGTCGTCGCCGGCCGCGGACGTGTCGACCAGCCCGTTGCCGCCGCCGGCCGGCTCGATGATGGCCGGCACGACGCCGACCCATTCGATCGGCCCGGCCGCGCCGCCGTTCTCGAGCTGCGGCACGTCGACGCCGGTCTCGCGCACACCGATGGCCAGCCCGAACGAGCCGTCAATGCTGGGCGCCCCGATGTTGCGGACGCGGAAGCGGACCTTGCCGCGCGTGTCGAGCGCCGGATTGGGGATGCTGACCGTGGCGAACGTCGACAACCGCACCCAGGCCAACGGATCGGCCGCGTCGATCCAACTGAAGAACACCTGACACGACTGGTTCGAGTTGAACCCGCCGAAGCTGGTCGAGCGGAACGAGGCGTTCTGATCGTTCCCGATCACGTTGGGCACGATCCCGAACGTCGAGCCGGAAAAACCCGGGTGCCGGAACACCTCCTGCGCCAACGGATCGCTGGGCAGATCGACCGGCTGGCCCTCCCACCCCACGATCCCCGACGGAAACTGCCCCCAAGCCGCCGACGCAAATCCGCCGATGACCAGCGCGAACACCGTTGAGTGCACGATACGAATCACGTTGCTTCCTCCGTTCCCAGTTGCTAGTTGCTAGTTCCTAGTCCTGGCTCCTCCAAGTTCACGGCTCAGTGTGCGGTTGCCGTTGCTAACGACCCGCAGCTTAGACAATCTCGAAATCCGCGGCCGAGTTTGCGGTTGCCGTTACTAGCAACTAGCAACGAGCAACTAGCAACTAGAACTACTCAGGCCAGACGAAGCCATTGATGGGGTTGACGGTCCCCTTGAACCCATAAAAGATTTCGAATCCCGCTTGCGAATAGGCCTTGGACGCGACCGCTTCGACGTGGTTGTCGAAGAACGCGGTGTTGGTCCGCCCGTCCGATTTGCCCGAGCGGGCGGCAACGCACTCTGCGGTCCAAGCCGCGTCAGACGTAAAGCGATACCCCTTGGGCCGTTTCCCGTGGAACGGCTGATTCGGCAGCGCCTTGCCGGTCCAAGCCGACTGGAACGGCCCCTCCTGCTGCGGGATGGGGATGCCGTTGATCGCCCCCGACGGCCCGCGGAAGCGATACCACGCGTCAGCGATCATCCACTCGTCCGACGTCCGCTTGATGCGCGACAACGGGTGCGGAGACGTGTCGTTCATCGGATTATTGCCCGGATCGGAGAACCCGAAGTACGATGGCGGGTTCGTGCCGCGCGGCCCGGGATTGTTGGGGCCAATGGCCTGAAGTTCGGCCGCGCTGCCCGACCAGTTGTTGAGCACGTAGTGCGTCGGCCGGACCGATCCCGGCGGCGAGCCGGGTGGCGCGTACGTGTCGAAGTTGCTGTCCGGATTGATGAACTCGGCCGTCGGGCAGGTGGCGACCTTGTCGGTGAGCTCGGCCCGCGCGCTGGTGTCCTTGAAGGAGTGGCGGATTTTCCACAACAACATCCGCTCGCGCTGCCACTCGGTCGGATAATCGACCACGCGGCGGTAAAGCGCCATGTGAAGGGAGCCGGGGAGCTTGTCGCCATACTCGGCCGCGTAGACCACGACGCCGGTGGCGAGCTGGCGAAGATTCGTCGAGCAAACAACGCCCTTGGCCTGCTCCTTTGCTTTCTGAAGCGACGGCAAAAGGATGGCCACCAGCAAGGCGATGATGGCCACCACGACCAGCAGCTCAATCAGTGTAAAACCTCGCCATTTGCGTTCAATGGCCACGTGTCGGAAACTCTGATGCACGCTTGTTCGGAACATGGCGTTGACCTCCGCTGCGTCAGCAACGTGTCGTCCGGGACTTCAGCCGCAATTCAGATCCCGCCGCGACTGGAAGTTAACGCGGCCGGTTTCGTGATGCTCATCGGCCCGCTTGGCGAGTTCGGGCATTCTACCCGGAATCGCGTCCAACGACAAGCTTTGCGCGGGTGCATGTCTGGTCTTGCGGCCCGCCAAAGGCAGGAGGATGTGTCTGCCGCTCGCCCGTAGGGCGCGCGGTCGTTGCCAGGGACTTCACTCCTCATCCTTACCCATAAGTCTGAAGGAAATCGATGCCTGTTGCCGAGATAAGTCGCAGTCGTTCGCGCGAACGGTTGAGCACTGGGGAGTCGAACAGGAGGTTCACTCATGACAGCGATTCTGCGCGCGCCCACGGATTGGGCGGGGCAACAGTTCGGCGGTCTGGACTTGGGCGATGCCCGTCTTTCAAAAGAGCCTTGAGCGTGGCGGCGGCGATGGCGGCGGCCCCGGATCAAAGTCTGCCGGATCAATACGCCACCTGGGCCGACCTGAAGGCCGCCTATCGGTTTCTGAACAATCCCAAGGTCACGCCGGCTGAGCTGCAGCGCACCCACCGGGAGCAGGTGCGGGCCGAGTGCGCGTCGCACGCGCGCATCCTGGCCATTCAGGACGGCTCGGAGCTGGACCTTTCCCGCCATCGCTCGGTGACCGGGCTGGGTTTCGTTGGCAACGGTTTCGGACAAGGCCTGCTGCAGCAGTCCACGCTGGCGGTCACGACCGATGGGCAATTGCTGGGTGTGTTGCACCAGATCTGGTGGAAGGGCACCCTAACCGCAAACAGATCGCGGTTGGGGACCCCCAAGCGGGTCCGAACCCCCGAAGGGGAAACGCGCCGGGAACGGCAAGCCCGTCCCAAAGAATCGGACCTGTGGTCCGAGTCGATCCACGCCGTGGCCGGGTTGGGTCTGACGCCACGCGTGATTCATGTCGCCGATCGAGGGGGCGACAACCTCGATACGCTGCACACGGCCCACGAAACGAACAGTGGGTTTCTCGTCCGCGCTCGTCACGATCGGCACGTGAGGGGGACCCCAATCCCGGCGCGCCGGGACGCGCCGGGATTGAGACCCCCAATGACGACGGTGAGCGGTTGTGGGCCTTCCTGCAGCGTCAGCCAGTGGCCGGCACGCGAGACGTGTGTGTTCCGCGGCGACCGGCCAAGAAGGGACAAGGGGACCCCAACCGCGGACTGATTGCGGTTGGGGACCCGCGACCCGCGCAGCCGGCTCGGGTGGCCCGGCTGGCGGTCCGCTTTGCTCCGGTCTTGATTCCGTGCCCGCCCAATGACCCGCGTTTTAAGGGGCCGATCTCGGTCTGGGCGGTGTATGTCGTTGAGACAAACCCGCCTGCCGGAGTCGAAGCCATTGAATGGATGTTGCTGACCAGCGAAGCCGTTCAGAACCTCGCGGACGCCAACGAGCGGGTGGATTGGTATACCTATCGATGGCTGATCGAGGAATGGCACAAGGCGCTCAAGACCGGCTGCCGGCTGGAGGCTTCGCAACTCAAGAGCGCGGAAGCGTTGGAGCGTCTGGCCGCCCTCGCGGCGGTTGTGGCCGTCCGCCTGATCCAACTTCGTGACTTGGCGCAAGCGACGCTGGACGAACCCGCGCCCGATCCGGCATCGTCCAGCGAGCAGCCGGCGGCCTTGCAGGCCGTCGTGCCCCGCGCGTGGATCATCGTCGTCAGTCATTTGGCTGGCTGTGCCGCGACGGAACTGACGCCGCGCCTGTTCTGGCGCACCGTGGCCAAGCGCGGCGGATTCATCGGCCGTAAGAGCGACGGTGTGCCGGGCTGGCAAACCATCTGGAAGGGCTGGAGAGAGATCATGCTGTTGGTTCAGGGATTCGAGCTTCATCGGGAGTTCCTGCCGCCGGATACTTGTGGGTAAGGATGAGGACTTCACTCCCTGGAAGGCGCTTATCTATTCTCCTCCGCCCGGAGGGCGGGCGAATGCCGGGATAGCGAGCGTTCGTGCGCCCTCCGGGCGGGACGAGGGAAGGAAGGCCGGCCACCAGGGCCTGAAGGCCCTGGCAACGGTCGTGCGCCCTTCCGGGCGAAGATGTTCGAACTGGCGCGCAAGACCGGACATGCACCCGCTTTGCGCGTCCGTGGTCTGCTCAGCGCCTCGCGGACCGCGCGCGGGCACTCACGCGCGACGGATTCCCTTCCAGCGCGTCGATGGCGTCCCGACCTTGTCCCAGACGGCGTTCGACATCGACCGGCCGAAAGATGAATCCGCAAATGCGTGCCGCGCGGCGTCGGGCGAACTCGCGCATGCCAAGCGACCGAGGTCATGCCGCGAAGCCTGATTATGGGCGAAACGGGAATCAGACCGATTGACCACCCGGCGCGGCCAGCGGTTTCTGGGCGCACTCGGCGGCGCGCGAAAGCAATAGATCTCGCTCCCGTAAATTCCGCGTGAGGCTGGCCGCACGCTCGAACTCGGTCCGAGCCTCGTCGAAGCGACCGAGCTTGAAGAGCAGATCGCCACGCACGCTCGGCCGCAGATGATAGCCGCGAAGGGCCGGGATATCCGTCAGCCGATCCACGAGGTCGAGGCCGGCTTGCGGACCGTCGGCCATGGCTACGGCCACCGCGCGGTTGAGCTCCACAACCGGCGACGGGGCGACGCCTGCGAGCAGCTCGTAGAGCGCCGTGATGCGCGGCCAGTCCGTCTGCGCTGGCGTCGCGGCTCGCGCATGGCAGGCGGCGATCGCGGCCTGAAGCGCGTACGGCCCGTGCGCGCCGCCGAGCGATTCGGCCCGAGCCAGTGCTGCCAGGCCGCGCCGGATCAGAAGCTGGTCCCACAGCGCGCGGTTCTGGTCAAGCAGCAGAATCGGCTCGCCCGACGGGCCCGCGCGGGACCGCGCACGTGAGGCTTGGATTTCCATCAGTGCCACGAGCCCGTGTACCTCGGGCGCCCGCGGCATCAGCTCGGCCAGGACGCGCCCGAGCCGAAGCGCCTCATCGCACAGCGTCGGCCGCATCCAGTCCTCGCCCGCCGTCGCGGTGTACCCCTCGTTGAAGATCAGATAGATGACCTCGAGCACCGACGACAGGCGGGCTTCGAGCTCGCTCCCGCGCGGAAGTTCAAACGGGACGCGCTTCTCCGCCAGCGTCCGCTTGGCCCGCACAATCCGCTGGGCGATTGTCGGCTCGGGGACGAGGAACGCGCGGGCGATCTCCTCGGTCGTCAATCCCCCGAGCAAGCGGAGCGTCAAAGCGACTCGGGCCTCGGCTGAGAGGGCCGGATGGCAGGTCATGAACACCAGCCGTAGCAGGTCGTCGCCCATGTCGTCGTCGAGGGCGGCGTCGAGATTCGGTTGGCTGATCGCTTGCTGCGCATCGAGCCGGCGGCCGATCTCCTCGTGTTTGCGCTCGGCCAGCTTGGTGCGGCGCAGCGTGTCGATGGCACGATGCTTGGCCGTGGTCATGAGCCAGGCGCCCGGATGATCCGGAATGCCCGCCTCCGGCCATTGCTCCAGGGCGGCCACCAGGGCGTCCTGCGCCAACTCCTCGGCCAGACCGACTTCGCGCACGACCCGCGTCAGCGCTGCAATCAGCCGGGGGGACTCGATTCTCCAGACGGCCTCGATGGCGCGATGGGCATCGGCTGCCGACATGGAGGTCGATCAGACCATCCCAGCGGCAGCCGTGCAAGGCCCGCGAGGCGTCTTCAACTATTATCGCGTCCGCGTGAAGTCCACGTGCATGCACTTGAACTCCTCGCCGCTCTTGGGATCGATCGTGAATGCGTCGAATGACCAGGTGTCCGCGCTGCTGTAGTGATCGACCTGGCGGACCACCGCGGGCTTCTTGGTGATCGGACAGTTATAGTTGTACTTCCAGTCGATCCGCTTGCCGTCCTTCGAGATCTCGCCCACGCCCTGCATGATGCCCGTGTTATGGTTGTCCAGCCAGCTTCCGACAAACTTCTGCGAGACGTTGTCGTATCCGGTCAGCCCGAGTCCGGTGAACGGCCCCATGCCCGGCAGCTCACCGGTCAGTTCGCAGTGAATAAAGCGGCCGTCCATGAGCGGCTTCACGGTCCAGGTGCACGTGCCCGTGGCCGGCTCGGTGGCGGCCGGACCCATCCACATCTGCGACTTGCCCTCCCAAACGCCTACCTGGTCGGCCGGGAACGCGTGCATCTTGCCCGGCGTACCCGCCTCGACAAAGGCCTTCATGTCCTCTTCGGAACAACCGGCCGGCAGCTTGGGCTCGCCTTGATCTGAAGTGGGCTTGCCGGCCGTGTCCTGCTTGCCGGTCTGGCCGATGGCCAGCGAGACGGCCAACGCAACGACCGCAATCATTCCTGTCACGGCAACTGCCTCAGTTCGCTTCTTGATCATCACATCCTGCTCCTTTGGGTACGTGAACCAGAGGCGTCCACACGCCTACGCTGAAGGTCGGGCGCCTCGCTTCGATCGTGGCTGTCGATTACGCGCTGCGCCCGGGGCCGCACGGTTCAGCCTCAAAGATAGGCCGCAGCTCACACTCGCCTCCGCCCAGCGCCTCGAGGAATCGCGTCGTCCAGTAGACGGCCTCGTCCATCGTTTTGACGTTGAGGACCGCGTACGAGGCGACCAGCTCCTTCGACTCGGTGAAGGGACCATCGATCACGGTAGTTTTCCCGTTGGCCAGCCGGACGCGCTTACCCTTGGCGCTCGGCAGCAACCCGTCGGTCGCGACCAGCACGCCCGCCTGGCTCACCTCTGCCATGAAGGCCCCGCAGCGCTCCATGAGTTCCGGGCTCGGAGGCTCGCCCGCTTCCGAGCTCTGATCCGCCCTGAGAAGTCCGAGGACACGCATGTTGGTTTCTCCTTGACTTACGCCGGAATCTTGTGCGGTATCGAACCCGTGAATCCTGGCCTCATCGCGCGTGTTGAAAGCCGCACAGTGCGAAGGCCCGCGCCGGAACTCGGGCACGCCACCCGAACCGGATGGCGCTGAATGGCGTCGGATCGCACGTTTGATGCGTCGAGGTACTCCGAGAAGACGAGTGCATGGCTCTCGTCGTAATACCGTCGGCATCGACCCCACGGCGTTGTTTCTATGACGACTTGCAGCTGAGTCTCCTTCTTGCAAACGTATCGCTGTTCTGACTTTCGCATGTTGGAATCACCTTGCCGGAGCCTCTTGCGGCGTGCAGGACATTTCGAATAGCTCGCGGATTTCGACCTCGCTCTCGACCCCGCGCTCGGCCTCCTCGCGTGGCACGGGGATGCGCTTGACCCATTCGATGGCCTCTTCCTTCGACTTGACCTGCCAGATCCAGAAGCCGGCGATCAGCTCTTTGGCTTCGGCGAACGGCCCGTCGATCACGGTGCGCTTGTTTCCCGAAAACTTGACCCGCGCGCCGCGCGAGCTGGGGTGCAGCCCCTCGCCGGCCAGCATGACGCCGGCCTTCACCAACTCGTCGTTGAACCTGTGCATCTCGGCAAAAAACTCCTCGCTGGGCATCGCGCCGGCCTCATACGCCGCGTCACCCTTGAGCACGATCATGAATCGCATGCCTGCCTCCTGTCTGGATGAGCCCGGCCACGCCGAGGCTCTACCCACATGTCGAACAGGCGAGCGCGAAATCGACACGTCGCGGTTTTTTCGGGCCGGTCCGCGTGTAAAGTTCGGTGCCACCGCGACTTAGATCATCCGCTGGTCGGGTGGCCGGTCGCAGAGCCGACTTCCGACCCAACGTCCAGATCGCTCGAGGCTGGACGGCGTTGCATACTCAGGATGGAAAACACCAGCCGAACGCTGCGCACGGGTTAAGAAAGGGGCGAAAGAACGATGAATCCACGGTTTCGACCTTGAGTCGAAGTATCAAGCTCTGCTATGCTGGCGTCGTTGTTCGGAGGTTCTGGTCACATCCAATAACGTTAGCGCGATGGCCCCCGTTAGCTCTAGAACACGCGAAAGGAGCACCCGAAATGAAAAAGCAGGTCGTTTTTGTTACGCTGCCGGTCTGTTTCGCGATCGTCGTGGGCGGCGCCTGGCTGGCGAACGCGGGCGACATCAACCCTCCGCCCGGGGAGGTTTAGGGAACGTTCAAAACGCTCGTTCAGGTCGAGCCCAGAACCGACGTCAACGCCTTGCCCGGCTCCGGGACCGCCACGCACGTCATCAGCCAGCCCGGCTCCTACATGCTCACCGCCAACGTCGTCGGTCAGACCGGCAGGAACGGTATCGAGATCTCCGCCAGCCACGTCACGCTGGATCTGAACGGGTTCTGCCTCGACGGCGCTGGTGCGGGCCTCAACGGCATCCTGGCCGTCGGCGCGCTGACCAACGTCAGAATCAGAAGCGGCACGGCCAAGAACTGGACGTTGGTCGGAATCCACCTTGAGTCGGCGGACGGACTTCGGCTCGAAGACCTCTGCGCCTTGAACAACGGCGACGACGGATTCCGCGTCGGCAACGAGGTGGACATCGCCGACTTCTGCGCGAATGACAACGCCGGGCACGGCCTGAACGGCAAGAACGACGTGCGAATCGAGGGCGGCCGGGCCGCGCGCAACGGCGCAAACGGCATCCTCGTGCTGAATCTGTTTCTGATCAACAACGTCGTCGTCAAGAACAACGGCAACAACGGCGTCGAGGGCGGCGAGAAGGGCGGTTTGCGGCAAGTCACGTCCGGTGAGAACACCAACCACGGCGTGCAGATCACCACCGACGGCAGCGCCCGCGACGCATTGACGTTCCTCAATGGCGTCAACGGACTGGTGTCGGGGGATCGTACTCATGTTTCGCAGTATCGTTCCTCGGACAACGGCGACCGCAATTACGTAGGCGGCGATGACGGGGTTTACAGAAACAGCTCTTCGCATCACACGCAAACACCCGGCCCCGGCGTCGGATTCGATGTGCAGAACGGAAATCTACACGATGGATGCGTGGCCACCGGCGGCGCCACGCAATTCATTGCCGATGAAAATAATTTCTGGAAGCTCTGCCTGGCTAAGGAAGGAGCCTCCGGCTTTGTGGGCGGCAATAATTGCACGGCTCGAGATTGCCAGTCTTCAGGTCACATCGCCCGCTCTTTCCAGCTTGGTGACTCCGCCGAGATCCGCGAGTCTCGCTCCGTCGGGGACAACTCCTTCGGCAACCTTTCGGAGGCAGGCCGAGTCGGCAGCAATTCCAGAGTCATTGCCTCGCACGTCCACAATTCCGGCGGGGGCGGCTTCACGACCGGGGACAACTGCACCGTCGAGGACAACCTCGTCACCTGGGACACGTTTCCGATCGGGCAGTTTCCCACCGCGTACTCGCTCGGCTCTCATTGTACGGTTCGTTCGAACGTCGCGGACGGCGGGGCATTTACGACGCGCGGCATGAATACGGGCGGCGTCGGCAACGTCATCGATCGCAACGTGACGACGCGAGGCACCGTCGGTCTGCGCGTCACCGACATGAACAACGTCGTGACCAGCCACAACTCCGGCGGCAACCTGATCAACTACGACCTCGCCCCCGGCATCAAGGCCGGCACGATGACCAGCGACCCGTCGAGCCCGGACAACAGCTATGCCAACGTTGAATGTCCCTAAATGATCGTCGTGGATGCGAATCGTGCGCCAGTTTTCGAATGAATTCGGGTATGGCAGCGCCGTGAAACCCACGCATTGCAACCCATCGTCGTCCGGGAGGATGCAAGCGCCTCGCGCGATGCCATATCCATCAGGGAGCAATCGAGCCATGCGATGGAGAACAAGTGTGACGCTCTTCGCAAGCGTCGGCGTTGCTAGCGCGGCGCTTGCTCAATCCAACGTCGACTCCGCCCACAAGTTCGCCTGGGGCGAGAACGTCGGCTGGACCAACTGGCGCGACGCCAATGGCGCCATGCAAGGCGTGAACGTCGGCCCGTTCGTCATGTCCGGCTTCATCTGGGCGGAGAACGTCGGCTGGATGAACGTCGGCGACGGGACTCCGGCCGCGCCGCCGCACTATGCCAACGTCGACGGCGCCGATTTCGGCGTGAACATCGACGCGGACGGCCACCTGCACGGCCTGGCCTGGGGCGAGAACGTCGGGTGGATCAACTTCGACGGCGGTGCGCTGGCCACGCCGCCGCAGCCCGCCCGCATCGAGGACAGCCGGCTCTTCGGCTTCGTCTGGGGCGAGAACATCGGTTGGATCAATCTGGATGACGCCACACATTTCGTGGCCATCGCGCCCAGCGAAACCGTCATCGTGTCGGCCGATCCGCCGACGGACAATCCCTTCGTTGCCGGACAGCAACCCTATCGCGATGTCCTGGACACCGGGACGGGCGCCGGGCTGACCGCTGGCATCGGCGGCGCCGGATCACCGGCACAGGGCGCCATCGCTTACAGCCCGATCGAAGTGACGTTCAGCGGTGCACCCACACCGGCCCCGGCCACGGCGAACATCACCATCGCCTGCACAGGCGGGCTCTGCCCGACCGTCACCGGCGTGAGCGGCAGCGGCGCTGGACCATACAACATCACGCTGAGCGGTCCGATCCCGCCCGGTCATTGCACCACGCTCACGTTTGCCGGCACTGCGCCCGGAACCGCGCTGCAATACCAATCGCAGCCCGGGAATGTCGGGATGGACGCCCTGACCAACACGCAGGATCTGCTGGCCCTGATTCAGGCCCTGAACAACGGGTCGGCCAATCTGCCCGGCAATCTGGCCCGCTACAACGTCAACCGCAGCACCGGAGTCAACCCGGTGAACACACAGGACCTGCTGCGGCTGGTGCAGCTCCTGAACGGCGCGCTGACGACGCAGGCGTTCAACGGAGCCAGCGTAGCCGCGTGCCCGTAGGACTCGCGCGAGCATGAGCGGGAGGATTCGCCAAGCTCCCCAAGCTCGCCGGTTCGGATCGTCCGGCCATAATCGCGGCGATTCCCACGGCATGGAGGGCCTGGTCATGTCACCATTCGATCGGTTTGAACTTGGCGGGCGGCTTCGTGTGGCCGCGGGATGCGTCGTGTTGTGCTCGGGCGTCGTGCCGGGCGCGCTGGCCGGCGATTCGCCGCCGGTCGATTACGACATCGTCTATGTCCGCCAACCCCGGGCGACGAGCTGGCGGACTTGACGACGCCGGTTGCCGAGGGCGTGTTCGAGTTGACGCTCGATCCTGCGCTCGAGGACGCCTGTGCCGCAACGTTGACGGTCCGCGTCGCGGACAACCAAGGCAACGACACCGCGCTCGCTCGGACGTTCTCGGTCGGCGCGACCGAATGCTGCATCGGCATCGCCGTGGCCGAGTATGCGGAGTTCGCCAGTTGCCTGGCCGGGCCAGAAGCGCAAACGCCGCCCGCGTGCAGTCCGCAGAGTGCAGCTGCCGCCGACCGCGATAACGACGGCGACATCGACCGCCACGACGCCGCCATCCTGATGAATGGATTCTTCGAATGACACACCCCGCAACCAAGCAAAATGCCCCGGGGCGAGGCATGATAGGGTCGGCAGAGGTGCCGCACGACCAAGCTGCCGGAGGTTGAAACGCAATTGGCGAGCCTGACCGTACGCGAGCGGGGCCACGTGATCGGCAACGCCTTGCGTGCGTGGGGCGACGTCCGTCCCGGCGCGCCGGGACAGGCGGGGTTCTGATCGCGGCGCCTGTCAACAACCGTTCATTCGCTGCCTGTGGGGCGATAGTCCCCGCGAGCGGTTAATAACGGCGCGACGCGCGCGGCGATGAACCGCGGAGTCGTGATGCTGAAGTGGTCACCCAGATACCCCAGACTCACATCGGCGCCCGACCAGGCATATTGCGTCACGAATCCTGGCGCGTGGCGCAGCCCGACCATGCCACCGGCCAGCGAGAAGCGGCGGTCATTACACCCAAACAGCAGGGGTCCGAGGCCGTTGATGACGAAATCGACTGGTGAGTGGAACGTGTGGACGCCGCTCGTGCGGCCGCTCAGATCGGCCAGCGGAAAGGTCGGGGAGAACGTGCCGGCCAGCAATATGACCCGGCCGACGCGAAGATTCGGGCGGATTCGACGTAACGCCTCGGCGGCAATGTAGCAACCGGTGGAATAGCCGCACAGATGGAGCGGGCAGCCCGGATGCTGATCCGCAATGCGCTCGACAAGCCGCGCCAGCCGCTCCGCCTTCCGCAGCAGGCGTCCGCGCCGCATGAGGTCCGGAAGAACGAGCAACGCGCCCGCCGTGCCGCTCCACCGAAACAGCCGGACTTGATGCCGGCAGCCGGCCCGCCGCAATCCATAAACGAACGACTTGAAGCCCCACACGACGAAGAGCCATCGCACCGGCTCGACGAAGATCACGGTGCCTTCCGACCTGTCGCGAGTGCCGTCGACCGCCGCCAACCGGCGGCGATTGAGCCACACCACGCCGGCCCAGAGCACCGCCACGACCGACAGCACCATGGACCAAGCCAGGGTTGTCATCGACAACATGCTACTGCCGGCTACGCTCAAGCGACAGGTCGCCACCCGGCGCTGCAGAACACGACTCAACCGAATGGACGGCGCCGCGTAGAATGAGAGTGAGACTTGCCGCACGCGCGGCGGGCCGCTGCTACGAACCACGAGGTGTCCGTCATGTCCATGTGCGATGTCGAACGACGCTTGCCACACTGGTTCGGCTGTGTGGGCTTTAGCCTCTTCTTGCTGTCTGCGCCGCGAGTCCTGGCACAGTCGCCCGCGCCGGACCCGAACGAAGCCGCTCAGCCAGCCGAACAGCCGGCCCCCACCATCGAGCCGGAGCGGCCCGAGTTCTTGCCTCCGGACCGGCCCTACCCGGGCCTGCGGCGATATTACTACCGCGGCACGACCGGCGTGCCACGCAAGTATCCGGGCGTGCTGCCGCCATATGGGTTCCCGTATCGTTACGGCGGTTACTACGACGACTACAGCGCGGTCAGCGGCGAGGCCTTTGACGAAGGCTATCGGCAGGGCTTTCGCGACGGGCGGCGATTCGAAGAGTTTGAGCGAGCGCGAGAGTTTGGGCGCGCTTCGTATCAGGACGCCATCGAGGCGGGCTTGGCCGCGTTTCGGGGGGGCGACTACGGCGCTGCGGCCCGCCAGTTTCTGCTGTCGGTCGAGCTGCACAACGGCGATCCGGTGGCGCGCATCCACGCCACGCACGCCCTGACCGCACAGGGCCGCTACGACGCGGCCGTGCCGCACCTCCGCAAGGCGATCGAGCTGCAACCCAAAATCGTCTACCTGCCCGCCGACATCCGCCGCGAGTACGGTCGCCAACAGGACTTCGATGATCATCTGCGGCAACTGTCGGATGCTGCCCACACTCAGCCGAACGACCCGGAGCTGTGGCTGCTGCTCGGCTATTACCAATTCTTCTCGGATCGCCGCGATCAGGCCTTGGCGTCGCTGGACCAGGCGGCCGCGCTGATAACCGACGACCGCGTCATCGAGCGCCTGCGCGAGGCGAGCCGCGCATCCGTCCACCCCGATCGCGAGCTCAACCGCTGAGCGAGGCTGGTGCGGGTATCCCTTCTCTCCGCTGGCGCGAGAATCCCTTCTCGCCGCTGGTGCGAGAATCCCTTCTCGCACCCAGACACGCGGGATTCCGATCCCGCGACCTGCTGGTGCGAGAATCCCTTCTCTCCGCTGGTGCGAGAATCCCTTCTCGCACCCAGACACGCGGGATTTCTATCCCGCGATCGTCGACGGCAGTCTGGCACCAACGTCCGTCGTCAGCACGTCGCGGGAAGGGATTCCCGCAACGAGAGGGACGAGAAGGGATTCTCGTCCCAGCGACGAGAAGGGATTCTCGTCCCAGCGAGGGACGAGAAAGGATTGTCTTCCCAGCGACAAGAAAGGATTCTCGTCCCAGCGAGCTAGAGAGCGCCTCGCAGCTCTGCCAAGCACACTTGCGGCTGTACGTAACGGGCCGGGCCGATATGATGCTCGCGTCGCGCGCGGCTATTGACGCGTGAATACGGCGTCGAGCCTGTTCGCGAAGAGTCCTGGCGAGTGCAAGCCGGGCATTCCCGCGTTGCGAGAGACCGGAGGTGCCGCGTCATGCAAGTCCGATTCCCCTGCCCGGCATGTGGCGGGACGCACTGGTTCGACATGCCGGAGACGACCATCCACATGACCTGCGGCCGCACCGGCAAGACGTTGCGCCTCAAGATGGCCAATACGGACGTCCGCGCCTCGATCGTCGGCGACGAGGGGGCCGAGCCGGTCGAGGCGGCGGCTGAAGAGGAGAATTAGGGTTCGGGGTTTAGGGTTCAGGGTTCAGCCGTCCGGGTGCCACCGCGGCGATCACGGTGAGCATGGCTCGTTTTGTGGCGATTTCGACCGCGGACGCGGGAATAATCAGAGCGGCCGTGTGCGCTTTAGAAGAGGAAGATGCGACTGGGACCGTCCAGCTCAGACGAATCCAACCGTCGGGGCCGCTCGGCGTGGCTGGGGGCTCAGCGCCGCTGGGTGTTGTCGGCTGCCGTGGCGGTCGCCGTGCTGCTGCTCGCGAGCTGGCTGACGAGGCGGTCTGAACCGCCTGGTTGGCACACCGATCTGCCGACAGCGCGAGCCGAGGCGGTGGCGCTGAACCGCCCAATGCTGATCGAGTTTGTCATGCCGCAGTGTCGGTACTGCGACCACATGGACAAAGAAATCCTCGCGCGCGCCGACGTGCTTGACGCCCTGCGTGCGTTCGTTCCGGTGCGCATCGACATGCTGGCCGAGCGTGAGCTGGCCATGCGGCACGGCGTCGAAGCCGCGCCGACGTTCGTGGTGATATCGCCCTCCGGCGCCGCGCTGGCCCGCACCGAGGGCTATCAGCCGGCCGAAGAGTTTGTGCGCTTCCTCCGCTCGGCGGCCCGCTCCGCCTCTTGATCTTGTCCGGCCGCGACCGACCGTCTGAAGCGCCGCCGGCCACGCTGTGTTCGGACCTACTTTTTCGACTCGGCCAGTGCGGTCTCGATCTTCGCGGTGACCTCGGGCGCGTCGGGGTCGGTCTTCGGCGAGAACTTGGCGATCACCTCGCCCTTACGGCCGACCAGGTACTTTTGGAAATTCCATTTGACCTCGCCGGCGATGTTCGAGTCGGTGTGCGTCGTCAGGTATTGGTAGAGCGGGCTCTGATCGTCGCCCTCGACCGAGACCTTGCTGAACAGGTCGAACGTCGTCTGATATGTGCCGGTGCAGAACTCTTTGATCTGGCTGTCGCTGCCCGGCTCCTGTTGGCCGAAGTTGTTGGCCGGGAACGCGAGGATTTTGAAGCCCTTGTTCTTGTATTTCTGATAGAGCGGCTCGAGCTTCTCGTAGTGGTTCTTGGTCAGGCCGCACTTGGATGCGACGTTGACGATCATCAGCACGTCGCCCTTGTACTTGGCCAGCGGCACGTCCTTGCCGTCGATGTCCTTGACCGTGAAATCGTACACACTCTTGCCCTCCGACTGCTCGGCTGACTGCTCGGCCTTCTGACTTCCGCCGGCGGCCAGTGCCAGTGCCGAGGTCACCATCGCGATGAAGCATGTTGTGCTCATTTCGACCGTCTCCTGTTGCTTGCCGGTGTTCTATCGAGCGCACCGACCGGTTTCGATCGGCGGCGCGCAAGGATAGCTGATCCTGGGCGATCCCGCGAGATGCCGCTTGATGCGGCACGGCCAATGCCGTCGCGCCGGGAGCGGCCACGAACCGCGTCGCGACTCGTCATGCCGGCGCCGGGTTCCCCGATCGCGGTCTCATCTCAGCGGGCGTTCCGGTGCGCTTGGGTGCGCCTTACGAGGGCCGACCGTTAATCGAGCGCGGCGTCCAGTGCCTTACGTAGCGCTCGGCCTTGTTCGGGGTTGACCATCTGGACGTACCCCACCATGCCGCGCACCCAGGCGGCGAAGTCGGGGTGTCGATCGCGGTTCTGGGCGGCCAGCCCCTCGCGCGCGGCGCGGTGCAGGATGGCCCGCAGGCGCCGGACCGTGGCCCGCGGAACGCCGAGCCGCTGATTGACGACGATGCCGGTGACCGATTGTGCACCGTTTTGGCGCTGCACGCGGGTCTTCTTCTCGTTAACCGCGAAGCCCTCGTCGGCGGCGATGTGGCGGAGTCGGGCCAGCAGGTAGCCGACTCGCTCGACCGCGGCTCCTTCGGCCGAAAAGGTCAGATCATCGGCGTAGCGCGTGTATGTCCACGACAGTTTGGCGGCGATGCCGGCGAGCCGGGCGTCGAGCCGGCGGGCGACCAGGTTGCTCAGCGCCGGGCTGGTGCATGCGCCCTGCGGCAACGAGCGCGGGCCGGTGGCGACCGCGGACGGGCGGCCGGCATACTCGATCCGGCGGCGCGGCGACTCGGTGCACAAGAGCGCCAAGATCGTTGCTGCGGCCGGCGAATAGCCCAGCTCCGCAAACAGGCCGCGCACGCGCGGGAACGTGATCGTCGGGAAAAAGTCGCACAGATCGGCGTTGACCACGACTTGCCGGCCAACGTGCAACCGGGCGTTGGTCACCGTGGCGCGAGTACGTACGAAGCCATGCGCGGCCGGATGCACCGGGACGCGCTGCAGGATGTTGCTGAGGATCCACTGCTGGGCCGCGGCGAGCTGCTGGTGCGGCGCAGCCAGCTCGCGCGTGCCGCCGCCGCGCTTGGGCACGCTGAAGCGCACGTAGTGCGTACGCGTGGCGGCTTCGCTGTGGAAGGCCAGCCAGCGCAGCCGCGGAATGGTCAGGCCCAGCGCGGTGGCGACGTCGGCCGGCGTGGCCAGCAGCGGTAACCCGAGCCGATTGAGCTTCTCGACGTTGGCGCGGCGATCGGCCAATCCGCCCGACACGCCGCGGCCCAGAAACACGATGTCGGTCTGGCGGCGGCGGGCGACGGCCTCGGCGTGCTGCCTACGGCGCTCGGCCGCCTCGGCCTTCTTCTGTTCCTTGATCCGCTTGCGCTCTTCTTCCGATCGTGCGATGGCTTCCTGAGCGCGCTGCCGGGCGAGGGCCAGGTCGGGACGGATCTTGTCCATCTCTTCGCCGACGCGGTGGATCTCGACCAGGTCTTCGGGCGTCAGCAAGCCATGCGCGACCATGGCCCGGTCGATGAGCTGCGTCCGCGCATCGTCGACCGGCGGAATGAGATCGCGGCGACCGAACCAGGGATTGTTCCAGAGCGAGCCCAGTCCGCGGGCCTGCTTGCGCACGTCGGCCTCGGAAAGCGGCGTGAACTGCGACGCGTCCAGCTCGAGCTTGCGGCGCTTGGGTTTGCCGGGCGCTGCCGGCGCCGAGCGGCTCGAAGGGGCGATCGGCGGACGCGCAGGCGGCGCGGACGGCCGTTGCTTGGGTCCGAACAGCCGCTTGATGAAGTCGAACAACGCCATCTCGTACCGCGGCCCCTGTACCGCAGTCCTCCAGGTCTGCGAGCTGGTCAGACACTATGAGCGTGTGTGTGCCTGACGAAATGGACACAGAGGCGCTGAGGACGCTGACTGATGAGAGTGAAATCTAACCGCTTCATCAGCAACAATTCCCGCTGCGCGCTCTGCGACTCTGCGTCCGTCAACCAGAGCGATCTGCCCGACGCGGGCGTTTTTGCCCAGACCAGGAGGCCTGCGGTACACGTTGTGCGCCACAACGAATGTGGGGGGGCGGCGGACCGCTGACTTCACACCCAGGACCAAGGACGTTCACCCAAGGCCAGGCCGCTGGTGTCGCGGAGGAAAGCCTTGGTTTGCTCGTGGCCTCCGCGACACCAGCGGCCTGGCCGATACGAGCAACGGCCTTGGGGAAGCATGGGAAGCCGATCGCACCCACGGCGGAGCGCCGTAGAACAGTCTCAGTCGATCCGCTCGCATCCCCACATCACGCCGCGATCTTAGCGGCTGCGGCCCCGGCAGCAATGCACGCCAACCGGCGAACGCTTATTCATAAAGCCTGCCGTCTGCCTCTCGGCGCTCCGCCGGTTTTCAGAGCCGCGACCGTCAGGGAGCGTTGTCCGGCAACGCGCGGCGAGCGCGAGACCTCTCGCTCACGCTCGCGGCTCTCATGCCGCCTTCAAGACGAACGAGCTACATTCGGACCGCGGACATCCTGTCCGCTTCTGGGGACGCGGCCTTCCAGGCCGCCGTAAGCTGCTTCGTCAGTCGGCAGTCGACGCGAGCCGCTGGCTAGCGGATTCCGTACGGCACGACGAGTTGCTCCGCCGACAACGGCTCAAGCCAGCGCAAGGCCAGCATGTGGCGGCAGGGGCCGTTGCGCAGGCCGTAGCGGCGGAAGTGGGTGCATACGCATTTGCCGCGGCGGATGCGGCCGTCGGGGTCAATCAGGAGCTCGACCTTGGCGTTGTCGGTCGTGCCGGTCAGCAGCGTGCCGACGCAGGGGACGGTCTCACGCGACGTGACCGTAGCGCGGCGGCCGGACAGGAGCGGGCCAGCCGCGACCAGCTCCGAGTTCGGCGGTCCGAACTCGGCTTCGCCCAGCGCCTGCGGCATGATCTGACGCCAGCGGAAGGCGCCCAGCGTCAGATCGGCGATCACTTGCCCGGCGTGGGCCAAGTGCCGCAGCGCCGCGTGTACCACGTCGGCCGGCTCGGCGACCTGGCGCTGCAGCTCGTCGAGCTTGGCCACGCGCCGCTCCTGCATCAGCTGTGCGACCTGACCGACCACGTTATCCGTCGCCCGGATCGGCGGACAGAGCAGATCGAGCGCCGAGCCGCGCGTCCAGTCGTTGGCGGTCCAGCCGCTCAGGCCGAGCACCAGCCGCATGTCGCCCATGTGTACGACCCAGAAGCTCGGCAGGCCAGTCCCCAGCAGATACACGTCGAAGCGCTCGGCCAGTGGCAGCGTCCGGGCCAGGACCAGCAGGCGCCGCGTGCCCCAGATGCGGATCGGCGCCGTCTCGGGCCCGTTGAAGCGCGTGCCGTACGATACGATTGGCTGCTCCCACGGTTCGAGCACTAGGCGCGGCGATTGGCCGGCCAACAGCTCGAAGCGCAGCGCCCGCGGACTGGTCCAGGCTCGATGCCGCTTGAGCCACACCAGAATCGAATACACCGCCTCGCGCGACAGCGACACGCTCAGGGCCGGCAGCGTCATGGCCGACTGGATCTGCATGAAGCCACGCAGCCAGCCGGCCGGCAGGTCGATCTTCTCCTCGCGATAGTCGCGGCTGCCCTGTGTGGCGACGTCGAAGCCGCCCGAGTCGAGCCGGAAGCGCGTCGGGCGGTACGAGCGCAGCGACTGGAAATGGTGGTAGAGGTCCCAGGAATAGTCGACGTTGGTCGTGCCGAGCCGCAGGTTGTCGCAGCGGCCGAAGCCGCGCTCGCGATCGACCAGCAGGCAGCCATACGACGATTCGTCGGCCGAGAAGCACTCGAAGAACACGACGTCGTCGGCCACGGTGATGACCGGATCGCACGGCATCAACTTGCGCCACAGCGCGAGGTCGTGGGCCATCAGGTAGCTGGCGTACTTCTGGCGAGCGGACCAGTATTGCCGCAGACAGCGGTGATACGACTTCTCGAGATCCTTCGGTACCGGCTCCTGACGCTGCGCGAGGATCTCGGCCTTGGCCTGCGCGTGGGCGCCCTGACGAAGCTCGGACGCACGGCGGGCCTGGCCTTTCTTCCATTCGAGGTAGGCCGTCTTGTCGCGGCGGCGGAAGCGCAGGTCGCTGATGACCACGTCGTGCAGCGACGAGATCGCTTCGCGGAACCGCAGCGGCTGCTGCAAGGCCGCGTCGAACGCCACCGGCTCGCGGGCCAAGTTCGGCGAGAGGCTCAGCAGCGGCCCGACGTCGGACTCGGCCAGCCGGCTGCGGCCCAGATAGACGAACTTGACGTTCACGCCGCCGCCTCCGTGACCGTCAGCTTGAGTTCTGGTAGATGCCGCTCGACGACCACGGCGATCTGCGGCGCGGCCTCGACCGCCCGGACCAGCGCGGCCAGTCCGCGGCGCGCTTCGGCCATCCGCACCGATCGAATGGCCACGGCCACCACCGGCATCAGTGTCTCGGCCGAGGCGGGCTCGCGGGCCAGGAGCCCACTGATCTGATCGAGTGCCCGCAGCTTGTGCCGCCCACCGCGATGGACGTTGAGCAAGATGCTGCACCAGATGGGCGTGAGCCGATCGGCCGCCACGCCTGGCAGGGCCGCCCGGCGATCGAGCCGCTCGATCAGCCGTAGGCGAATGTCATCGTGCGGGCTCTCGATCAGGCGGCAGAAGAGCTGGGCGTCACCGTAGCCGGCGCTCTCGGGCGTCAGCCAATTCCAGGCGGCCTCGCGCGTCTCGCGCCGCAGGCTGTCGAAGAACGGGCAGATGCGCTCGACGTGGTAAACCTCGGCCCGGCCCAGGATGCTCAGCGCCCACGTGGCCAGCTCGCCGGCCACCGCCGCACACTCCGCATTAGCCAAGCGAACCAGAGCCGCCCGTTGCACATCGGTGTCGATCCGCCGGGCTTTGAGAAACTCAGCCCCCAGCCGCGCGGCCGGCGACGGCGCTGAGCAAGCGAGCGCGATACACTGGGCGAGCTCGAGCCGCTCGGGGCTGACATGCTGGCGCATGGCCGTGCCGATCGTCTCTAGCGCGGTCACGTTTCGCGTCTGCAGCAGGCGCAACCACGTGTCGATTGACAGCGTGCCAAGCCCGGCCACTTGCGCCAGCAGTTCCGCACCAAACTGCTGCACTTCGCCATCGTCATGGTCAAGCAGTTCGATCAATCGCTCGACCGCCCCATCGCGCAGGCTTGCCAGGTGATGGCGTCGCAGCAGGTCCATCGCCCACACACGGACGAGCCGGCTGGCGGCGTGGACAACCAACGACAACAGCGAGTCGGTGGCCGATTCCGCCTGCCATAGCTTTGGGAAGCGCGGCGCGGCCGTCAGCTCGGACAGCCGCCGGCCCTCGCGGACCTGTACGGTCGATGTGCCGAATTTGAGCGCCTCGCTCCGGCGGAAGCAGGCCTGCAGCAGGCCCCAGTGGTCGAGGATGTTCTCGCCGGCTGCGAAGTCGTCGTCGCGATAGCGCCGCAGCGCCGCCGCGACGGCCGGGACGTAATCGGCCGGCCGCTGATAGCCCATCCGCCGGAAATAGCGCCACGCCCGTCGGCGCAGGTAGTATCGGGTGCGATACGAGAACAGCCGGCCCGTTTTCTGGAGCCGCCAGAGTGGCTCGTCGTCGGCCGGCAGGCGATTGCGCGGCGCGCGGAGCACCTCCTCCTCCCACGACTCCCGCGCCTGCCAGTCGAAATGGTGCTTCTTGCGCCGCTGTCGCCGCACCAGCCGATCGAACGCCACCATGAAGGCGCCCATCACGCCATCGTCGCGCTGATGCTCTGCGTGCTTGAACAGGCGCTTGACCAGCGGCTGATGTCCGGCACAGTTGAGCGGTCCGCCGAGGTACTCGAGCACGACCGAGCGCACCCACGGCCGTGGGTCCTTCTTCATGCGCTCGGCCAGCGCCGCCATCGCCTTGGGCGGATGAAACTTGCGCAGCTCGACGAGGAAACGCGCATCACCGGCGTTGTCGTACTCCTGGAGCAGCAGGGTGGATCCGGTCTCGCCCGGCACGACTCACCTCCGACGCGTCGACGCGCGGCCGCCGATGCCGGTTCGTAAGCGACCGATGGCGGTACGTCAAGCACTTGTCGGCTGGACCGGATTGCGAATCAGGGCTATCGCATCTAATTTCGGCCGCCGCTGATGACCTTGAGCAGGCAGGCGTCATCGAGGGCCGCCTTGAGCCGTTTTCCCTTCACGCCGACCTTGCAGGTTTTTTCGGTCCGCAACAG